>VOFK01003106.1_pt1 | contig 42252 bp, 60 predicted proteins | sample 5384121 | NCBI WGS metagenome assembly VOFK01 (sample SAMN12384730, study PRJNA508395) | human gut metagenome | isolation source: healthy gut J | host: Homo sapiens | reverse complement strand
GGCGGACGATCTCGCTGCCGATAGCTTAGGCGGAACCGGTGTCAGGATGCGCTTCCATTACAAGCTGATTGTTTATATTCTTCACATATGTCGGCTTATAGCCACCGGCCAGCAATCCCGCCTGCCATTTACGGACATGGGCGGGAGTTATTTTGTTTACGGGCAAGTCGCGGAAAAAGGGAAGGATATGACGCTCCATCAGGTATTCCTTGCTTTTCCGCGTCGAGAGCCGGAGCCGCGAGGCCATATCATCGTTGTATAGCTCGACAAGAGAGGCGAACGTCATATCACAGGATTGTTCCGACTTCGCCAGAAATTCGCGCTCAAACTCCTGCGCATCCTTCCGACGTTCAAACCCCCGCTTCTTTTTCAGCTTCCGTTTTCCAGACCAATCCGTGTAGTAGAACGAGGCGTACCAAGTCCCTCGTTTCTCGTCTTTATAGACCGGCATACACTTACGCCTCCGGGAAAAGCTCGGCGGCCTCACAGAATGTCGAGAATAGTGTGCAAGGCGCATCTTTTGGAGGATATTTCAGCGGAGCCTTAAACCCGTACACAGGCTCCCAACGGCAGCGGCAGCCCTCGTGTTTCTTATTCTCGACAAAAGCCTCGGCCTCCCCGAGCGTGAACATACGACCATCCAGAGCCGCGCAGCCCGCGCAAGCGCCACTCTTTGCAATCCAACGAACATGAGTGACTTCGTACTTCTCACGCATTTCTTTCAGAGGCATCCCAATTTCTGGCCCGGGGCGAACGATTTCACCCCGGAGAGCCTTTGAGAGAAGCTCGTCAGAACCAGCAGCCAAGGGAACCAGCATCAGCTCTTTTTAGCTCGCATTTCCGCGCCGTTAACACCGAGAACGGCCTCACATTGCGCTTTCCACGCGGCGAACACGCCGCGCTCGCCGACAAACGAGAGCGCCAAAACCTTCTCAAAGAGAGGCAGCGAAAGCCTCTCTTCCATTGCCCATTTCTTGAACTTGCGAAGTGAGGCACGAGGATTCCGCTCGATAAACTCGTCCAGCTTTTCAATTTCGGCCAGAGCGGAACCCGCACCTCTCCTAATCATTTCGTTAAGCCCCACGGCCCTCCCTCCTTCCAACGGCAGCCCGCATAGCGGCCACAGACGGCGCAGCAGCGAGCCGGACGCCATATAGGCGCTCATAGTTTTCAATTTCCTCAACGGCCAACGCAGCGGCCCCGGCGTCACCTTCGGCGAGTTTCCTGTCAAAGCAGCGATGCAGAGCGGCCAGCTCGTCGGCCTTTATTTTTGCGCAGGCCGGGCAGAGGCCCGCCGTCAGCTCCACGCAGTTCGTTTCCGCGCCGCAGAGGCGGCACGACAGATAGCCAGTCTTCATTTCTTTTCACCCCCGGGAGAAAAAGTCAACGTATATCACACGGCCGACCCGACAGCGGATTCGGGCCCGGCCGTCTTTTTATCTTCCCCGATTACTTCGGCGGGAGAGGAGATGCGGCCAGCACGGCGGTACATTTCGCTCAAGATATAAACCTGCTCCGGGCGCGGCAGCGAGTGGTACGCAGAAAGCACCTCCTCGTCGGCCGGAGACAGCCGGTATTCCTTTTCTTCCCCTGTCAAGATGTAGTCCGCTGAGACAGAAAAAAACTCGGCAATCGCAGCGATGTATTCTGCGCCCGGATTCGTCCCGCGCACCTTCCACGTGCTAACGGTTTTCGCCGGAACGCCGATGAATTTTGCCAGCTCGCGCTGCTCGCGGCCAGCATCGGCCAGCAGAGAAAAGACACGTTCACAAATCGTCATTTGAACCTCCTTGCGGCCCAGATGGGCCGGGATACGGAAAAATTTTTGAGAAAATCCGCAAATGGTCTTTACAAGCCCTCATATGCGGACTATAATTAAGCCAACAACCAACAAACGAGGCGCATTTGAGCGCCAGACCGACACGGGCCGCCGCCCGCCGCCGAAAGGAGAAGACAATGAACCTCTACCGCATTACATACGGCACCCCCGACAGCGAAACCGAGACCACCAACATCACCGAGCGCAGCGAGACCGCAGCCCGCAAGGCATTCAAGGCATCCTGCAAAGCCTTTTGCAGCATCATCCCGGACATCATCGGCATTGAGCTTATTCGAGAGGACGTCGGAGCCACCAAGCAGCAGGAACGCGACACGCTCGCAGCCATCATGCAGATGGTCGAGGAGCTCGGCCCCAACAGCTACCTCGCGACCGCGTTTGCAGGATGCTTTGAAGACGCCGAGGAGAACATCGAGAACGACTTCGCGTTCAGCATGAAGGAGCGTTACGAATCCAGCAAGAAGGACGCCGACTACTTCCACGAAGCCGCCAACACGTTCAGCAACGACCTCGACAAGGCCCGCGATGAAATCGCAGCCATCAAGGCAGAGCTCACGGACGCGCAGAACCGGCGCATCGAAGCCGAGGCCAGCTACAACAGCCTCGTTGACAGAACCACCGCAGCGGAGGCTCGCGCAGAGGCCGCAGAGGACGAAATCGTAACCCTCAAAGCCAAGCTCTACGACTACATCACCGCCGGGGCCTAACCGCCCCGGCCCGGAGAAAGGAGAAGACCATGAGACCCATCTACATCGAGGGCAACCGCAACGGCTACAGCCCGGAGCAATGCGGCCGGACGTTGACCGTCGGCGAGCTCATTGAAATCCTCGAGAGCTTTGACCCCGAACGCCCTGTCTTCCTTCGCAACGACAGGGGCTACACCTACGGCAGCATCACCGAAGAAGACATCGAAGACGCGGAGGAGGTTTCCGACGATGACTAACATCTACAAGCTCAGAGCGCAGCTCCTAACGGAAAAGTACGAGCCGTTCTTCGAGGACTTCAAGCAGTACAAAGACGACCGCATCCTCGTTCCGAATTGCAGAGACCAACTCCTCGAGGCTTGCGCGGCTATGGAAACCGTCAGTAACAACTTCGTTCGCGTGGCCTTCAACAAGGCATTCAACGAGCAGGAAGCACTCATGGAGAGCATCGTCACCCGCTTCACCGGCAAAGTCTGGAGAGACTTCAAGTGGAGGGATGCAGAATGAGCTACAGAGACGAGCTCGCCAGACGCTACGGCTGGCCCCTCAAAATCCATGCCAGAGGCTACGACGCCTACCTCGTAGGGGCACAGCCCCTCCTCGAGGGCGGCCCGGCCCCCATCTATCGTTTTCCCGGAGGCGACAGCCTCGTAGATGAATGCGAAATGTTACCCGCAGAGGAGGCGAGCGACGAATGACGCACCTCCACATGAGACAGTTCGACGGCATCACCGTCGGCATGGAAGTTCAAAGCCCCGCAGCCTTCCAAGCCTTGAAGAAGAACATCACCTACGGCGAAGTCAAACCACGGGGATGGAGCCGCCCAACAAAGCGCAGGCTTGTTCCAGCCAAGTATGCCGCCGCAGCAATGGGGCAAGCCGCATGGCTCGTCACCGAACACAAGGCCATCGAAACCGTAAGCTGGGAGGACAGCGGAGACATCTACCTCGTCTATGACGAGCCAAAGGAGGTAACGCCGTGAACACTTACGACATCTACCGCCTCGAGACCCCGGAACAGGTTGTTTCCCACCAGCAGGCGAACAGCCCGGAGGAGGCACTCGAGAAAGAAGCTCGGCAGCGCCCGGACAGCCTGCTCGACACCACGCTACTCACGCTTCTCGACCGGGATGGGGCCTATGGACCCCGCCTCGCCAGAGCGTAACGTGGTCGCCGAACACAGCTACCCACACAACAGTATACCACAAGCGCAGCCAACAAACAAGCCAAACAAGAAAGGAAGTGAAGAAAATGCCAGCCCGCAAGAACCCTAAGACCGCTTTCGGCCTCGAGCTTTTGCAGTTCTGCGCCCGGAACGGCATCACCTACAAGCAGGTAGCGGCGGCAGCCGACGTCAAGCACTCCACCCTCGTCGAATGCACCACCGGCCGCTGTGCCGGACACGAGCTCATTCCCAAGGTGCGCCGCTACATGGAGGACTACGAAGCCTCCATCGCCACCAACCGAACCTAACCAGAGAGGAGAACCGGCCATGCAACAGACCTACAAATTCCTGTTCGTGGGCGACGTCATGGAAATTCTCGGCATCTCCAAATCCAAAGCCTACGAGATAATCCGAAAGATGAACAAGGAGCTCGAGGCCGAAGGGTACGAAACCATCGCGGGCCGTGTTCCGCGCCGGAGATTCTGCGAGAAGTTCTACTGCGGCGAAGACATCACCGCCAAGAAGCCAGAGAGGAGGAAGCCCCATGTATAGGCCCCAAAGCCGCGAGGAGTTCAGACGGCAGCAGGAGCAGCGCAAGCGCATACGTGCAGACCTACGCGCTCTTTCCCGCGTCACGACGCTCATCATCTTCGGCGGCATTATTGCCCGCATCGCGTTCATCATGTTCGACAAGCTCACCTCCCGGGCCGGTTTACCCGGCGGCGAAATGTTCCTCCCGCTTTACGTCATCGCACTCCCGTACTTCGGATGGAAGCTGCGAGCATGGTGCCACCCCGAGAAACCGAGACGGAAAATCAAGAGAAAGGAGACCTATAAATGCACAACTACTTTTGTCCAGCCTGCGGATGTGCCCTTGACCCCGGAGAGAGGTGCGACTGCCGCAAGAATAACGCAGAGCAGCCGACCCACAAGCTGGTGACCTATGCCGATTGGGAGGCGGCCGGGAGTTTTGAGGAAGCGGCCAGCCCCGGCGACTATGTGGAGGAGCGCATCGTCGATGAAATGCGCGACTGCCTCCCGCCCGCGTTTATGAGCTTCGGATTCCTACAGACGGGCGAGCCGTACAGCCACGAACTCGACCCGGACACCGGCAAATGGCGACCCACATTCGCGACCTTCAAGAAGGACGGACAGCATTGGACTTACTGCGGCAACTGCTTCTACAAGCAGGACACGCCGCCGAAATCAGAAAGGAGACATTGAACCATGTACCGCTATTATTCCACGCAGCGCCCCGTCGCACCCGGAACTTACCCGGGCCGCCCGGCAACCCTCGGGAATTACGGCAGCAACGGAACCGACATCGACTACCTCGGCCGCGTTTGGGGCTGGCTCGACTACGAAGACGAGCTCACCGCAGAGCAGGCCGACGCCTACGAGCTCAAGCCTGCTGGGCAGACGCCTATGTACTACGCCATCAGCGAGACGACTGCGCGGCAGGCCAAGCGCATGAACAGCTTTAGCGACTATGTAGAGGGCAGCGCGACCGCAGGCTACCGCGTCGAGGTTGACAGGGCTGCATACCTCGCGTACCGCCAGAAGCGCCGCATCGACCCCATGTACCACGACCGCGTAGACAGCCTTCTCAACACCTACGCCCGCAAGCTCGCAGAGAACCTCAACGCCAACTACTCCATCCAGACCCGATGCCCCTCCATCCTCATCGCGGGCGGCAGCAACTTCCCCGTTTCAAAGAAAGAGAAGCAGAACCGCGCCGCAGACCGTAATATGCAGGAGTGGAAAGACATCCAAGGCATCCTCGACAAATCCGCAGCACGGGCAAGGGAGGCATCAGCAGCGACGACCCGGCAGCCGTCACCAAGCTCAAGACCAAGCTCGCAAAGCTCGAGGCAGCGCAGCAGACGATGAAGGACGTCAACGCTTACTGGCGCAAGCACAAGACCCTCAAGGACTGCCCCTACCTCACGGAGGAGGAAATCGCAAAGGCCGAGGCAGCTATGGGCTCCGATTGGCACCTCGAAGACAAGCCATTCGCCTCGTACTCCCTCTCCAACAACAACGCGAACATCCGGCGCATCAAGGAACGCATCACGGAACTCGAAAAGCGCAGCAGCAGCGCGGCCCCGGCCGGATGGGAGTTCGACGGCGGCAAGGTCGTTATGAATACCTATGAGAACCGCATTCAGGTGTTCTTTGACGAGAAGCCGGACAACGACACCCGCACGGAGCTCCGTGGAGCAGCGTTCAAGTGGGCCCCCTCACAGGGCGCATGGCAAAGACAACTCACCGACAACGCCATCCGGGCCGCGAAGTACCTCAAGTGCCTCAAGCCTACGGACTGACCACCACCCTCAACCACGCCTATATTCTACCGCAGAAAGGAGGCGAACGGCGTGTCAAACCAAGTAACATCGACCACCCCAACATATCTCCGTGAGGCACGTTTGTCGGCCGGATATGTGTCACGAGAAACGGCGAGCATAGACCTCCCATACTCGCCCGAGACCATCGGACGGCATGAGCGCGGAGAAGTTACCCCAAGCCCGGACGACATCACACAGTACGCGCAGGGCTACAACCGCCCGGACATCATGCTCCGCTATTGCAGCGATTGTCCGATAGGGCGCAAGACCGGCAAGACGGCCACAGACAGAGACCTCCCGTGGGCCGCGCTGCGCGTCAGCCAAAGGCTGCGCAAGGCAAAAGAAATCGCCGACACGCTCGAGAGCATTGCCGACGATGGAATAGTGGACAGCTATGAACGGGAGGACTTCGACCGGGCGCTCGAATTTCTTCGCTCGCTCGAGGAGACCATTACAGACATCGCAATCTGTGCCATGTCCAGAGACATGGGAAAAGGCCGCCCTGCTGCAACAGAAACGGCCTCTGGTAAATAACCTACGCTTATTCTACACCGGCCAAGGCCGGATGTCAAGGAAAGGAGCATTTTCAATGGCAAACAACAGCATCGCGGGCACCATCGTACAGCTCAACGAGTATCCGCCCGATAAGTTTAACGTCCTCATCCCAGTCACGACCATGCAGGTAATGAGCAACCTGCAGCGCATCATCGTGAACAAGGTTCAGCTCGACGTGGCAGACCCGGATAACAGCAAGGACGTCTACCGCGAAAAGAGCAGCGGCAAATACGCCATCACCAAGGTAGGCGGCATGAAGCTCGCAGCAGCGGCCAACATCAGCATCGTAGACACCGAGAGCGGCATGACGGACGGCTGCAAGCGATGTGTGGACATGGCGCGGGCCGTCGGCAAACCCAAAGCCTGCGGCACTTGCCCGGCGCAGTATAACGTGGCCGTGACCGTTACCATTCGCGTCCCGGAGCCCTCCGGCGGCTTCCGCTTGATGAAAGCCACCCGCGAAATCGACTGCGCAGCAGAAAAGGAGAGCATGACCGACGCACAGTACAAGCGCTTCCTGCCGCACCGCACAGCAATGGCAGAGAGCAAGGCATTTATGCGGGCCCTTCGCGCAGCCCTCGGCCTCGCAGCAACCTACTCCCTCCCGGAGCTGCGCAAGCCCTTCATCATCGCGCACGTTGTTCCGAACCTCGACGCCCCGGAAATCAAGGAGGCCATCGCCTCCAACTACTTGCAGTCGATGGGGATGCTGTTCGAGGGCGCAGGCAGCCCCCGCGCAGCCATCAGCGGCAATTCGGCAGCGCTCCCGGCGGCCGTAGATGTTCCAGACGACGGAGCCGACAGTGGCTACCCCATGCCGGACATTCCGGACGAGCCCGATGATGCCCCGGATTTTGAAAACCCGAATCTCATCTTCTGCGACGACTGTGGCGAACAGATTGTAGAGACGCAGGCCCGCAACGGCCAGACATGGACGCCCGAGAACATCCGCAGCTACAGCAAGCGCCAGTACGGCCGCTGCCTCTGCGCCAAGTGCCAAAAAGCGGAGCGGGCCTCGAGAGGAGGCCGCTGATGCTTAACGACAAAACCATCGAGATATGTGAGCGCCTCGATTGGTCAATCTACCTCGACGCGAACGAGGACGTGGAACTCCGCAAGGAATCCCCGGCCGGAGAAGATTTCAGCATTTGCGTGGATTCCAAAAACTTCATTCAGAACGTCAAGGAATACGCGGCCAACTTCGACATCGACGAACACATCGAACTGTGGATAGAGGCAAAGCGGAATGGCGTCAAAGGCGTTCCAAGCGCCCGCGAGCTCGTGTATGACGCAGAGGCCATTTGCAAGATGCTCCAAGAGCTTGCGGCGGCCCTCGCAAAGGAGGAACCGGCATGAGTGAGAGCAAGTACGAGAAGATTTACCGCCTCGCGAACGAGAAGACCGGTCGCGCAAGATGGATGGAAACAGCCATATTCCCCCTCGCAGCAGACCTCGAGGAGCTCACCGGCCAGCCGGTTGTCGTTAGCGGCCCCTTCGGACTTAGAGCAGCGGTCTACATCAAGCTCGGCAAAAGCACCATCACCATCACGCCGGGATTTCAAGACGACCGGCTCGAGAGCTCTACTACGACACCGGGAGGGCGACGGGCAGATACGAGCCCCTCACCCTCGGAGATTTCAACGGATTCAACAACGAACAGGCACGGCTCCCCGAAAGGCTCGAGGACGTCGCCGCTCTGTTCCATAAGGAGGCAGCGCAATGAAGATACTCCACACCGCCGACACGCACCTCGGCGACCTCAACGGCCCTGTCAGAGACGGGAAGAACGCCCGCAGGCAGGACACCCTCGCCTGCATGAAACACATCGTAGAAGTAGCCGAAAAGGAGAAGCCGAATGTCAGCATCGTAGCGGGCGACCTTTTCAACCGCTCGCGTTTGGGCTGATACGGCCCTTGACGATGTAAACGACGCCATCACGACATTCCTGCGGCCCCTTTGCAGATGCAGCGAGCAGGTAGTTCTCCTGTTCGGTACAGAGAACCACGACAACCCACGCGCATTTGAGACTGTGCGCGAAATCACCAAGGACGAAGCAAACCTCCACATCTACACCACGCCGGGCATCGAGCGCCTCACAACCAGCGAGGGCGACATGCAAATCCTCGCTCTCCCCGGCTTTGACAAGGGTCGTCTACGGCTTTTCGTTCCGGGCGTGGACAAGGAAACAGAGAACCGCAACGCGACCGCACTCATCAACGACGTTCTTCTCGGCCTTTCCACGGAGCTTGACAAGAGCATCCCGGCCATCCTCGTCGCTCATTACACCGTAGCCGGAGCGGAGGCCGACAACGGCAGCACCTTCCTCGCCGGACAGGACGTAGTCATCCTCCCGTCGACCATCGACAGCACCGGCGTAGACCTCGCCTGTTTCGGGCATATCCACCGCCCGCAGAAGCTACCCTGCAACACCCCGGCGTACTACTGCGGCAGTCCGAATCAGCTCACTTTCAACGACGAGGGCACGGAACACGGATTCTACATTCACCAGATGATTACATCGCCCGTCAGCCTACCGGGCACGGCCGTCAAAAGCAAGTTCATCAACACCCCGGAGCGCAGACACTACACCTACCGCCTCGGGCCGGACGACATCGCAGCGTACACGGCCACCGGCAAACTGCCGGAGACCCCGGCCGCGATGAAAGACGCCCTCGTTCGCGTCCGATACACCTGCGCCCCGGACATCGACAAGGCACTCAACCGAGCCGAGCTGCAAAAGGCCCTCGTTGCAGCAGGCGCGTTCTACGTCGCAGAAGTTCTCCCGGAGGACATCGAGGACGTCAATGCAGCCCCGGAGCTCACGGAGCACGAAGGGCCGACTGAGGCCCTGCACAGATACCTCGAGCGTGCAGAGCTCGACCCGGCGACCATCAGCCGCCTCACGGAGTTGGCCGCACCGCTCATTAAAAGGGCCGACGACGGTCGAGACGCGGACAAGCGTACCGGCAGCTTCGCACCCGTCAGAGTAGAGGTCAAGAACTACCGCAGCTATTCCGCAGCGGATTTCACATTCGAGGACATCCGCATGGCAATGGTCAACGGCCAAAACGGCGTCGGAAAGAGCAGCCTGTTCATGGACGCCATTGCGGATTGCCTTTTCGAGCAGACCCGAAAAGAGGACATCGGCGGCTGGGTACGCGACGGCACCAAAAGCGGAGCCATCACCTTCGAGTTTGCTATGGGGCCGGAGACCTACCGCGTCATCCGCACCCGCACCAAGGCCGGACGCGGTACACTCGCCATCCACCGGCGCAACCCGGGCACCGATGAATGGCTCGACGAGAGCGACACGACGATGAAACTCACGCAGGCCCGCATCGAGCGCATCCTCGGAATGGACTGCAACACCTTTTGCAGCGTAGCCCTCATCCGGCAGGACGCCTACGGCCTGTTCCTCGACGCGGACAGCGACCGCCGCATGGAAGTGTTGAGCGCCCTCCTCGGCCTTGACATTTACACCCGGCTCGAGGAGCTCGCAAAGGACTGCTCCACGGAGCAGCGCAGGAAAATCGCAGCCACCCGCGAGCGTCTTTCCATCCTTGAGGAGCAGATAGCAGCCAAAGCCGCCCTCGAGGAAGACATCACAAGCATCGACGAGAAAACAGCAGCGGCCAGTGCAGAGACAGAAACCCTCGACGCAGTCATCGCAGAGGCACAACGCAGCGAGGCCATGCGGGAGGAGCTTACACGGCAGGCCGACGAGAAACTCAAGGAGGCCGACCGGCTGGAAGCAGACGCGGCAGCCAAACGGCAGCAGGCAGAAACCGCCCGCAGGAAGCACAGCGACGCCGAGCGCCTCGCAGCAGCCCTTCCGGCAGCAGAAAAGGCAGCGGCCGACGTGGAGGCAGCTCGCGCAGACATCGAGGAAACCGCGCCAGACGTCGAGAAACTCCGCAGCCTTACCCAAGAGGCCAATTCTATCGGAGAGACCCTCAAAACGTCGCAGAGCGTCGTTGAGAGCCGCCAGAAAAGCAAAGAGCAGGCCCGGGCCATCCTTGAGCGCAAGGAAGACATCGAAGCAGCGGCCGCAGCCATCGAAGCACTCGTCCCGGCCCGCAGGGAGGCAGAGAGCCGCCTCGCCAAATTCACAGAGGCACATAAGGCGCTCGTAGCAGCCAAGCAGGCCCGCGATACATTCCTCACCGAGAGCCGCGCCCGCATCGACAACATCAATCAGCGCATCTCTTACTACGGCAAAACGGCGGCCATCCTCGACGACAGCGGATGCCCGCACCCGGAGGAGGCGACCTGCAATTTCTTGAAGAACGCCGTCACGGCCAAGGGAACGCTCGACGCCCTCAAGGAGACGATAGAGAAGACCCGGAAAGAAGACCGCACAGAGTACGACCGCCTTTCCGTCGAGTACGGAGCGGCGAAAGCGCAGTACGACACCGTAGGAGACCCGGCAGCCGACATCGCAGCCATCGCGGACAAGGAACTACAGCACAAAGGGCTCGCAGCCCTCGCGCCAAAGCTGGCAGCAGCAGAGGCGTCCGTCAAGGAACTCGACGCAGCCATCGCAGCCGAGGAGGCAAAGCAAGCCGAGGCCCGGGCCCGGCTGGAAGCCATTGAAGCGGAGAAGAAACCACTCGAAGCCGCCGAAGCTCGTGCAGAGGCCGCCAGAGCGTTGCTGAAAGCATCGAAAGCCCTCGCCGACACACTTCCCCAATGCAAAGCCGCAGCAGCCACAGCGGCCGCCCTGCTTCCGCAGATAGAGGCGTTCGAGGCAGAGGCCACGGAGCTTGACGCAAAAAAGGCGCTTACCGTTATAGACGCTGGAGAAATCCGAGCCAGAATCCCGGAGGGAAGCGGAAACCTCGAGCAGCTTACCGCCCGCAGGAAGACACTCGCCGACCACCTCACCAGCCTTGCAACCGAACGCGGAGGCATCCAGACCCGTCTCACAGCCATTGAGGAGGCAGCAGAGCAGGCCGCCGCCTACCGTGCAGAAATCAGCGCGACGGCCAAGACCCTCGACGACTACCAGACGCTTGTGCAGGCGTTCGGCCTCGACGGCATCCAGTACATGATAATTCGGGGCATCGTTCCAGAGATTATGCACCGGGCAAACGACATTCTCGCAGCCATGACCGGCGGCAAGATGGCCGTTGACATTCGCACCGAGCGCGAGCAGCGCAGCACCAAGCAGGTAGTCAATAGCCTTGACGTCTGGATTAACAGCATCAGCGGCAGCAGCCGTCCGTACCAAAGCCACAGCGGCGGCGAGAAAGTCAAGATTGCGCTGGCCGTCACCCTCGGCCTCGCAGACATCAAAGCCCGCAGGGCGGGCATCCAGCTCGGGATGCTGTTTATAGATGAGCCTCCATTCCTCGACGCAGAGGGCACGGAGGCATACGCCGACGCCCTTTCGAGCATGGCGGCCAGAAACCCCGGAATGCGGATTCTCGCCATCAGCCATGACCCGACGATGAAAGCCCGCTTCCCGCAGAACATCACCGTACACGCAGGCGAAGACGGCAGCACAGTTACGATGGATTGAGGGAGGCCCGCCTCCCCTCCATCCGATAGGAGGAGGTGAAACCGCATTGTATTCCAAAATAGACGCCCGTTTCTGGGACGATGAGAAAGTCCTCACGCTGTCGCCGGACGCCCGATACCTCTTGATTTACCTACTCACGACCAAGCACAGGAACGTACTCGGATGCTACCAGCTACCAAAGGCATACGCCCTCGAAGACACGAAACTCCCGGAAAAACGGTTTTCACACGCATGGCGAGAGCTTTTCGGAAGCGGAATAGTCATCTACGAGGAAGACACGCGAATGATTCTTCTCAAGAATTTTCTGCGCTATAACCCCATCGAGAACCCGAACCAAGTAAAAGGAGCGCTTACAAAGCTCGAGGGCCTGCCCCGTAGCGACCTCTTTCACACGGTCTACGCACACCTCGAAGGGCTCGCAAACGAGGCCGGGAAGCCGTATTTGAAACCCTTGCTGGAAGCCTTACCGAAACTGTTTCGGAAACCCTTTCGGAACGGTTGCGGAAACCCTTCCGAAACCCTTTCGGAAACCCTTCCGAAACCCTTGCAGCAACCAGTAAACAGTAAACAGTATACAGTAAGCAGTAACAGTAAACAGGAAGAAGATATACCCCCCTTACCCCCATTGGGGGAGCGGCCGAGCCGGAGCCCGACGGCACCGGCAACGCTGAACCTGATTTTCTCGAGGACGCAGCGCCAAAGCCGCGCAGGCGAAAGCCTTCTACGCTGACAAAAACGCAGGAAACACGCTTCAATGCCTTTTGGGCCGTGTACCCCCGAAAGGTCAGCATAGGAGACGCAGAAAAGGCGTGGGCCAAGATAGAGCCGGACGAGGAACTCGCGGAGCGGATTATTAACGCCGTAGAAACCGCAAAGGCATTCGACAGCCGTTTCCGCGAGATACGATACACCCCGCACCCGGCAACGTGGCTCAACGGCCGCGAATGGGAGAACCAGTACAGCGGCCCGGAGGAGGTAGCGCCGCAGGCCCCGGCCAAGGGCCGGAGGGAAACCGAACACCCTCGAGGTTCTCGGGAAGATGTTAGCCGAGGAAGGAGGCGACGACTGGTGACCCAAAAGGAGACCATCAAGCTCATAGGCATTATAACAATGGCCTACCCGAACTTCGACAAGTTCAAGGACGAGAACCACATCCGCAGCATGGTAGCTGTCTGGGCCGACATTTTCAGCGAGGACAACGCGGGCCTCGTAGGGCTGGCCGTTAAGCAGCACATCAGCACGTCGAAATGGCCGCCCTCCATCGCAGAGATACGGGAGCTTATGACGCGCATACAGCACCCGGACATCATACCGCCCGACGAGGCATGGGCCGTCGTGGCGAAGTACCTTTCCGTCGCCGGAGAGTATTGCCACAGGGACTACCACCGCGAGCTTCCGGCAGCCATCGCGGAGACCATTGACGCCATCGGATACGGGCAGCTTTACGCGATGCACGTCGCATACGCCAGAGGGAGCGCCTCAAAGGCGGGCCTCGACCGCGTTGCATTTCTGCAAGCCTACGAGGAGAAGGTCGAGCGGCAGCGGAAACAGGCGATGCTGCCGCCCGCCCTCCGAGAAAGAATCGAAGCTGTCAGCGCCGCGCAGAGCGACGGCAGCCGACGCCTCATTGAGGGAGTAAACCGCCAATGGCAGGAGCAGCAGAACTACTACAACGGCAGATACAGCCTCGATTCCCTTTCCGACCGGCTCGAGAAGGCGCAGACAAAGGCCTTTGAGGCCAGAGAGGAGACAAACGACGATGAATAGATTTACGACCGCCGCAATCTTTCTGCTGATACTCGCAGCAAGCGTATTCGCGGCGGGAGGGGCCCTCAAGCCCGTCACGGCCACGGAAAAGGGCATCGAGACCCGGACGGTAACGAGGGCTTACCAGACAGACGCCGCGCCGGAGGCGGCGACAGAGCCGCCCGAGAGCGACAGCGACCAAGAAGAACTCCACACGCCGGAGCAGGCCGCAGCGCCCCCGTACACCGAGGAGACCGTAACCATGTGCGCCAAGGTTGTATGGGCCGAGGCAAGAGGCATTCAGAGCAAGGCCGAACAGGCAGCCGTCATCTGGTGCATTCTGAACCGCTACGACGCAGGCATCTACGGCAGCAGCATAGAGGAAGTCATAACGGCCCCGCACCAATTCGCATACAGCGAGGAGAGCCCGGCAACAGCAGAGCTCATCGAGCTTGCGGATGACGTTTTACAGCGATGGTGGGCCGAGAAGACCGGCGAGACCAACGTCGGCCGCACACTCCCGGAAGATTATTTCTTCTTTGAGGGCGACGGAGCCCATAACCACTACCGCACCACCTACGAAAAGACCGGCGAAACATGGGATTGGAGCTACACCGACCCTTACAACGCATAACAGGGCCACAGGCCAGAAAGGAACGTACACATGAAAAAACAGCTCAAAGACCTCAAGCGCGGCGAAACCTTTTACGGCGCAGGCATCCAGTGGACGGTGCTCGACCACAGCAGGAGCAGCCAAGGGCTCCCCCTCCGCACCTTCGTCGTTTCCACCGACATCACCGAAAACAGGGCATTCGACGAAGGAAACAAGTGCGATTTCGCAGCTTCCACCCTTCGCGCCTACCTCAACGGCGAGTTCCTGCGCAAGCTGGAAGACGAGCTCGGAGCCGGGAACATCTGCGAGTACGTCATCGACCTCACAGCGGACGACGGCCTCCCCAAGTACGGGAAGGACAGCGTCAAGGTAGGCCTGCTAACGATGGAGGACTACCGCAGGCACCGTGACATCCTCCCGCCCATCAAAAAATGGTGGTGGACAGCCACCCCATACAGTGGACTTGACGACTACAATTCCCTCGTGCGCAGCGTGCGCGCGGGCGGGAGCAGCAGCGGCGCCTACCTCGCGTACAACGGCAACTACGGCGTGCGCCCGGCTTTGTATCTGAAATCTGAAATCTCGGTATCTGTCGATGACAGCGGCGAGGACGAACAAACGCTGGAGCAGCGGGAAATGGCCCTCTACGAGGCGGCCGTCGTCAAGTTCGGAGAAAGGGCACAAATCCTCATGGCCGTGGAGGAAATGAGCGAGCTCACAAAATCCCTGCTCAAGTACGTCCGTCACGAGGACTTCAATCAGGGCGACTACGACGCCATCATCGCATCCGTCGAAGAGGAACGCGCCGACGTCAGCATCATGCTCAACCAACTCGACGTCATCTTCGGAGACAACAGCGAAGCAGAACAGCGCAAGCTCGAACACCTCGCAGCCATTGTAGAAGATGACGACGAGTAAAGAACCTCGGCGCTGCATGATTTTCTATTGCGACAGGGCCAGAGACAGCCGATGCTGCGTAGATTGCCAGCAGCGCGGGAAGTGCAGGAACCCATGCACGAACGACCCGAGCAGGTGCGGCCAAGAGGATACCCGGCCGCGCCCATCCCGTCGGGGAGGCAGGAAAAAGAACGAAGGAGGATAGACCATGAACGTCCACAAGACAAAAATCGAGTGGTGCAGCCACACATGGAACCCCGTTACCGGCTGCCGACACGGCTGCGAATACTGCTACGCCCAGCGCATCGTCAGCAGGTTTGAACCGAAAATCGACGAGTGGCCGGACGAGGCAATCACCACAGCACCCAGCGCGGACGGCGGCCCGGAGCTACGTCGTGGAACGGCCAACGCGCCTAAAGACCAAAGAGGGCGGCTACCGCAGGCCGACACCGTACCCGAAAGGCTTTGCACCGACGCTACACGCCTACACCCTCACATACCCGGAGCAGCGCAAGGCACCGTCCAACATCTTCGTGTGCAGCATGAGCGACCTTTTCGGCGCATGGGTACCCGACGAGTGGATAGAGCGGATTTTCGACGCCTGCAAAAGGGCACCGCAGCATACGTACCTGTTTCTCACTAAGAACCCGGCCAGATACCTCGACCTTGCCAGCAAAGGGAAGCTCCCGGAGGAACGGAATTTCTGGTACGGAACGACCACAACCGGCCCAGATAAGCCTTTCTGGTGGAGCAAGCATCACAACACCTTCGCCAGCATCGAGCCGCTCCTTGAGCCTTTCGAGGCCGCCGGAGAGCGCGGCAACGGCAGCGAGGGCTACGAGAAAAAGGTCGAATGGGTAATCATCGGAGCAATGACCGGCCCCGGCAGCGCAAAGAAGCAGCCCAAGCGCGAATGGATACAAGCCATCGTGGACGCCGCCAGCATAACAGGCGTCCCGGTCTTCATGAAAGACAGCCTCAAGGCCGTCTGGGGCGACGACCTCATCCGGGAATACCCGAGCGGTATGGACGGAGGGCTGAACGGATGAACGACCGCCAGAAAATCGACTGCGCCTCACCGGCAGACCGCGACACGCTCATAGTCATCCTTGCGCGGAACGGCTACACCGTAAGACACGGCCGAGAAAAGCGCGGGGCGAGCAAGCAATACACTTACTTCGTCGAGTTTTGGAGAGAAGGGAGCCAACGCCAATGAGCAAGGGCACAAAGCGCCTCACGACCACCGTAACGGCGCAGACACATTACCACCTCTACCGCCTCGCGGCAATGGCCGGTTACAGCAGCCCCGGCCGCGTCATCGACAAGCTCGTGCGTGACCACCTGAATGCCATGAGATACGGAGATACAACAAACAAGCCAAACAAAGGAGGGAGAACATGGCGAGACAGCCATACCGGCAGACCACGCACCGAAAAGACCCGGTGAAGCAGTACAAAGGGGCTATTTCCAAGGCACAGGGCAAGCACTTCGAGGACTACATCGACCTCGCACTCCGCTACTATGAGCAGAAAGGAGAGGCGGCCATCGAGAAGACGCCGGAGCCCATGCGCCCAACCCGCGACCTCGGAAACGGGAAGTTCATCGCCTACTACGAGAAACACGCACAGGCCGACTACAAAGGCACTCTCAAGGGCGGCCGGACAGTTCTTTTTGACGCCAAGTACACGGCCGACACCCGCATCGACCAAAGTCGAGTGACACGGGAGCAGGCAGAGCAGCTCGACAAGTACCAGCGCATGGGGGCCGATTGCTTCATCGTCGCGGGCCTCGGACACGGAGACTGTTATCGCGTTCCTTGGGAGGTATGGAAGGACATGAAGGCCCTGTTTGGACACAAGCACGCAACCGCAGAGGAACTCGAACCCTACCGCCTCTCCGTAGGACGGAACGGCGTACTTCTGCTGCTGGATTGAGAGAGGAGCGCAGTATGACGCGACTTACACACGAAAGAGTGAACGGAATCAAGACCGGCTATTGGAGCGCAGCCACAGAGCCGCGAGAGAGAGCGAGACAAAGACCGCGACCAGAATGGCAGAGTGCATCGCCGGGGCCTTTAGAGACGTTCTAGAGAAGTGAGGTGCAGCATGGACAAAGAAAAGCTCTACAAGCTCGCGGAGCGCTACCAGAATAAGGCCGACACCGCCTACAACGCATACCAAGAAACCGGCATCACACGCTACGACACGGCCCGCCGCAACAACGAAGACCTCGCAGAAGCCATCCGAGCTGCGGCAGCGGCCAGCGACGAGCATAACGAGCTCGTCCATCTACGCGGGAACATGGCCGACCTCGCCGGAATGGCGCAGCGGGCGAAGAACTCCGACGAGGAGACAAAAGCAATGCGGCTGGACGTCCTCATGGATAGCTGCATCAGCATCGGGCGGCTCATGGGATTTCTGAGACGGGAGGAGTGAAGCCGATGAGACCAATTTCCGACATCAAGGCCAACTACCGTCTGAGCATTGTCCAGACCGGCCTCGACGGCTTCGCGGCCCACCTCAACCACCCGAGCTACAAGCCGGAAGCCGTCGTCATCGTTGCGTCGTGGGGAGGCGGCTGGGAACACGTCAGCGTCAGCCTCGCCCGGCGCTGCCCCACGTGGGAAGAAATGTGCATGATAAAAGACATCTTCTGGGGCGAGGAGGAATGCGTCGTGGAATACCACCCGCCCCGCAGCGAGTACGTCAACAGGCACCCGTACTGCCTCCACCTTTGGAAGAAAATCGGCGAGGAGTACGAGACCCCGCCGAAAGAATACGTCGGATGAAAGGAGACACCATGAAGAACGTCATCAATCTCGCAGGTCAAATCAGCGACACCAAGCTGCTGGCAGACCTCGACGCAGAAATCGCCAGTACGGAACGCGCAGCGCACCCGCCGGAGGGCTCGCAAGCCCTCCTCGGCATCATTTCCCCGAACCTTGCCGGAATAATGCCTGTTGCGACCAAGCAAGCCTCAAAGAGGCTTTTCTTGCTAAAGCAGGTACGAGCCCGGCTCGCCGAGCTTACGGAAAAGGAGCGCAAGCATGAATAAGGTCATTCTCATCGGGAATCTCACGAAAGACCCGGAACGCCGCGTCACCCGCAGCGGCGTCACCACTTGCAGTTTCACCCTCGCCGTCGAGCGAGACCACAAGGACAAAGACGGCAACCGGCCCGTCGATTTTATAAACGTCATCGCGTGGAGGAACACCGCCGACCTCTGCGCCCGCTACCTCACCAAGGGCCGACAAGCGGCCGTCATTGGAACATGGCAGAACCGCAGCTACGAGGACAAGGACGGGAACAAACGCACCGTCGCCGAGTGCATCGCGGACGACGTTCAATTCCTCGGCGGCCCCCGCAGGGAAGCAGCGCCGCAGGCTTATGAAGACTACGACGACCCATTCCCGGAGGAGTAAAGACCGGCCGCCCCCTTTGAGGAACGGCCACCCCATAAACCACCGAAAAGGAGGCGGCTACACAATGGGAAAAACCAAAAAACCCGGACTTCGACGCAATAATCCAAAAGGCCGTTAACGCCGGACGGATGCAGGGCATGAGCGTGGCGAAGGACGCTTACAAGGCAACCGAGCGCAGGCTCTGCGCCATCCCTGTTCTGAAGCTCAAGGTCAAAGAAGACCGAGAGAAGCTCGAAGAAATCAAAACATACGGAGCCCCGCAGCGCAGCAAATCCATTGTGAGATTCTCGCGCACCGGCATCCGGCTAACCCAAGAGGAGATACTTGAGGCCCTCGTCATGGACATGGAGGCGACCATCGCGGCCGACACCTACGAGATAGAGTGCGTGGAAAAGGCTTTGACAGCCATCGAGGCCGACACGTACTACGAGACCGTCAAGGGCAAGTACATCGACGGCCGCAGCGACGAGCAGATAGCAGAGACCATTCCATGCGATTACACCACCGTATGGAGGAACCGAAAACGGCTCGTTCAGAAGGTTGCTGTCATGCTTTACGGAGCGCAGGCCGTGTTGTGACCCGGATGCAATTTTGGGGCGAAAAAATCGCGCAATAGACCTGTGCAATTTTGTGTGGTACACTATACCCATACTGAAAAACTGTCGATGAGCCGCCCGGCCACCCGGGCGGCCTTTTTCGTGCGCGAAGGAGGACGACCGTGAAAGCAAAAGCAGAGTGCCCCGCGTGCATCTGGTCAACGGACTGCGGCGGGAGACTGAATTGCCCGTTCCCACGGTGCCCATACGAACCAAAGAAGGAGGCGAACCGCCCAAATGCAGATGCAGACCAAGAGAATGCTCCTACGGGACATCAGACCGGCAGCATACAACCCGAGAAAAAGGCTTGAGCCCGGCGAAAAGGAGTACGAAGCCCTCAAGGGCTCCATCGAAAGGTGGGGCCTCGTAGACCCGCTTGTTGTGAACGCCAGAACAGGCAACCTCATCAGCGGGCACCAGCGCTACTACATCCTCACCAGCCTCGGCGAGACAGAGACGGAGGCCGTCGCCGTAGACCTTGACGAACGGCAGGAAAAGCTCCTCAACGTCGCCATGAACAAGGTTGAGGGCCAATGGGACTACGGGAAACTGGAAACCCTGCTTTCCGAGTTCGAGACCGACGAAATTCTCTTTACCGGCTTTTCGGAGGGAGAAATAGAAACCCTGTTCGGCGAAGAAGCGGATGATGTCGTTGAGGAGTACGAAGACGCCGACACCGGCGACGAAGAAAACGAGGACGAAAGCGGCAGCGACGATGATGGAGAGTTCAGCATATACCTCTCCTTCCCAGACCGCGATGCCGCTATGGACTGGCTAGCAGAGCACGAGCTCGAAAAGGAGTTTCCGAAAGGCAGCCGGAACATGGTCGTCCACATGGAGGGAACCGCTTATGGAAATTAGAGAAATGCCGCTTGAGCAGCTTCACACAGCCGACTACAACCCCCGCGTCGCGCTGGAACCCGGCGACCCGGAATTTGAGCGCCTCAAGAACAGCATCGAGACATTCGGCGAAGTGGCACCCATCGTCTGGAATCAGCGCACCGGCCGCATCGTCGGCGGCCATCAAAGGCTGGCCGTCTATAAGCACCTCGGCCGCCAGACCGCGACCGTCTCCGTCGTTGACCTCGACGAGAAGGAAGAAAAGCTCTTGAACGTGGCTCTCAACAAAATCAAGGGCCAATGGGATTATTCCAAGCTCGAGCAGCTTTTAGGCGACTACGAAATCGAGGAGGCAAAGGCGACGGGATTCTCCGCGCAGGAAATCGCGCTCATCCTTGCCCGGAACGACGACCTCGAGAACGACGCCGAGGAATACAACGACGAGCCCGGCGACTACGTAGGCGCGTCGTGGGTAATCACCCTCGCATTTGAGCACGCATCCGACGCCCGGTCATGGGCCGAGGAGAACGGCCACAGCGGAGCCGTAAAAAATGGCGCGAGCACCACGGTCATCCGCATGGACTGAAAGGAGGGCGACCATGTTTTACGTCATCATAGGACAGAGCGGGAGCGGAAAAACCACGTTCGTCCGAGAGAATTTCATCAAGGCAGAGCCGGAGGTGTTCGAGGATATAATTCCCCTGACGCGCTCCGGCGATTTTGTTCTACTCGGAAAGTACGGCATCGACAAGCGCACGGAGGGCACCGACACACTCCCGTACAACGCGGCCCCAAAGATAAAGCAGCAGCTTAAACGCCTCAAGGGCCAGAATGTCGTCCTCGAGGGCGACCGCATCACCAACCCCGGCATGATGCAGTACATAGAAAGCCTTGGCGAGCCCGTCAAGATGTACCTCGTCAAGTGTAAGCTCGCCACGTCGATGCAGCGCTTACGCGCGTCCGGGAGCACCATCACACCGGCTTTCGTTAAGACGACCAAGACCAAGGCACGGAATGTCTTCCTCGAGTATGGCAGCCGCTTCAACGGCGAGATACTCGACACGGAGGGAGGGCAGCACTATGGAGCTTAAGCAGAACTACACAAGCCCGCGATGGAGCATGGAAATCCCGGACTGCTCCATGCCGATGACCTTCGACACCTACAGCCGATGCTCCTACAACTGCCTTTACTGCTTTTCATTCTTCCAGAAAAGCCACACCGTCAAGGGCTACCTCGAAGCCAAGCCGCGCTGCGTCAACCCGGAGAAGGTTATAGCCCTTTTCGAGAACGCAGCCGTGAACAACACGGCGGCCGCGAACAAGACAGACGTCCAATTCTTCCCCTACATCCGAGACCGGCGCATCATGCAGTGGGGCGGCCTCGCGGACGAATTCGACGAATACGAGCGCCGGAACGGCGTCACCCTCGAGCTCCTCCGCTACTTTGACAAAATCGACTACCCGCTGTCCTTCTCGACGAAGGCGGCATGGTGGACGGAGGACGAGCGATACATGGAGCTTTTCGCCCGGCACACGCACAACTGGCACGTCAAAATCAGCATCATCACCGCCGACGCAGAAAAGGCCAAGCGGATAGAAAAAGGGGTACCATCTCCGCAGGCCCGCCTCGCAGCCATTAAGCGCCTCACCGACATCGGCGTACACGTTACTCTGCGCTTGAGACCCTACATCATCGGAGCAAGCGACGACTACCCGACACTCATACGCCTCGCGTACGAAGCCGGAGCCGACAGCGTCACAACGGAGTTCTTCTGCATGGAGAGCAGAGCCGATGAGCGGCTCAAGGCCAGATACGCAGGCATGAGCGAGGTGCTCGGCTACGACATCCACAAGTTCTACATGGAGCAGAGCAAACAGGCCGGATACAAGCGGCTGAACAGAGCCATAAAGGCCCCCATCATACACGACATGAGGCAGATAGCGCACGGCTACGGTATGCGTTTCCACGTCTCCGACGCATTTTGCCGCGAGTGCAACGACGCCTGCAACTGCTGTGGCGTACCGCCCGAGTGGGGCGTCAGTCAGACCGGCAACATCGGCAACGCCATCATCCTTGCCAGAGAAAACGGCCGCGTCCGCTTCTCCGACATCGAGGAGCCAATCAAACGGTATTTCGGTTTTCCGTGGGTAAGCGCCTGCGGTTACAACACAGGCAGCAACCGCGCCCGGGCCCTCCTCTACGACACCACAATGGCCCAATGGCTGCGGAACAACTGGAACAACATCAAAGGCGGCACAAGCCCCGCCAAGGCTTACGGCGGCGTGCTTACCCCGGCCGGAAAGGATGAGAACGGAGACATCATCTACAAATACACCGTGAAGAAATGAGGGAGGGAGAATGCCAACGAAACGCACCGCAGCAGACACGGGCCTCCTCCCGTGGGAGCGCCAAAAAGGTGAAAGTGCGCAGGCGTTCGAGGCATTTTCCATCTACCGCGATTTAGGCTCGGAGCGCAGCCAACAGGCCGTGGCGAAGCAGTTGGGCAAAAGTAGACAGCTTTTAGCACGATGGAGTGCACAATGGGAATGGGTAGAGCGGGCCCGGGCATACGACATCGACCTCGACCGGCAGGCCCGCGTGCAAAGCCTCAAGGACGCGAAGGACATGAGGCGGCGGCAGACCAAGACCGGCGTCTTTATGCAGAAAAAGGCCCTCGAGGCCCTTGAGAAACTCAAGCCCGACGACCTTGACGTGAACTCCATCATACGCCTCATAACGGAGGGTGCGAAGCTCGAAAGCAGCAACCGCCTCGCAGAGATAGGATATGGACAGAGCCCGACCGGCACCCCGGCCAGACCCGGCCAGAACGGCCAGACCGAAAGCGGAATCGACTGGTCGAAGCTATCCGAGGAAGACCTCGAGAAGCTCGCCAGAATGGACGGAGGTGATGACGATGGGGATTGACGCCCGGGAAAGCCTATACACAGCAGCAGCTACGAGACATAGCGCGGGCCGCGAGGATGGAACTTGCCCGGCGCAGCCTCATCAACTTCACCAAGTACACGAACCCGCTATACGTCGAGAACTGGCACCACAAGACATACGCAAGAAAACTCGACGAATTTGCGGCCGGGAAGATAAAAAAGCTCATGATATTCATGCCGCCGCAGCACGGCAAGAGCGAGCTGTGCAGCCGCCGCCTTCCGGCCAAGATGTTAGGCGACAACCCAGACCTCCGCATCGGCCTTGTCTCCTATAACCACGATTTTGCATCCAAGTTCAACCGCGACGGGCAGCGCATCATTGACACAAGGAAATACGCCGCGATTTACCCCGGAACGCGGCTGAACGCCTCTAACGCCCGCATAGGAGGCGCGTGGCTACGCAATGCGGACGAGTTTGAGGTAGTAGACCACAGAGGCGGCCTCGTCACTGTCGGCATAGGCGGCGGCCTCACTGGCCGGGCCATAGACGTTCTCATCATCGACGACCCATACAAAGACCCCAAGGACGCATGGAGCCCGACGGTACGACGCAGCATACAAGACTGGTACGACACCGTAGCAAGCACCCGCCTCCACAACGCCAGCCGCCAGCTCATCACCCTCACGCGCTGGCACCAAGACGACCTCGCCGGAGTATTACTCAAGCGAGAGCCGGAGGAATGGGAAGTCATCAAGTTCCCAGCCATCAAGGAGGGCGACCCGACAGAGCTCGACCCACGAAACGACGGCGAGGCGCTATGGCCGGAGCGGCACAGCCTTGAGCGCCTTTTATCACAAAAGGCCGCCAACCCGCACGTCTTCCGCAGCCTTTACCAGCAAGACCCGAAACCGGCCGAGGGCCTTTTGTTCCCCGCCGAGAGCCTCAATTACTTCGAGCTCGACGACATCCGAGGCCGAACCCCGGACGGCGTCATCGCCGTGGCAGACGTCGCAGACACCGGCACGGACTATTACGCCATGCTCGTCGCCTACCTTTTCGGCACAGACATTTACATCGTTGACTGCATATTCACGCAGGCGCAAGCCGAGGTCACGGAGCCCCTCACCATCAGCCTGCTCGAGAACTGGAAGATACAGAGATTCCGCATCGAGAGCAACGCGGGCGGCCGCCTCTACGCCAAGAGCATCAAGGAAAAGGCCGGAGGCTACACGGCCATCGAGCCCGTCGCGTCCTCGGCCAATAAGGAGACCCGCATCCTCACAGCGAGCGCCCAAGTTAAGCAGCACATATATTTCCGGCAGGACTACGCTCACGGGAGCGACTACGAGAAATTCTACGACCAACTCACAGGCTACACCATCATAGGCCCAAACGAGCACGACGACGCCCCGGACGCCGCGACTATGCTCATCGACGCGGCCCAGAACGCCAACCGCAGGTGGAGCCTCGACGTTGACTAAAGGAGGACGCAGCACAATGAACAGACATGAAAGCGAGGTGACGAGCCGTGGCGATTTATAACCGGCGCAGGCAGGCCCCAAGCGAGGAGTTCCACAACGCAGGGAACAACCGCATGATACCGCGCTGGACGCGCCCGCCGGAGCGGAACACCCAAGACTGGATGAAGATGTACGCGAAGAACCCGCGCCTCGCCGTGGTAACGCGCATCGCATCCGACCTCTCTTTTGCTTCCGGCAAGCTCCTCACCATCGACAGCAACGGCAACGAAAGAGAAGTTACCCGGCACTCGTTCCTCGAGTTCTGGGAGAACCCGAACCCTCTGCACGAATTTACCCGCGCAAGCCTTTGGCAGCTTGAGGAGACCTACATCCTTCTAAAGGGCGAGGGCTATTTCGTCATAGAACGCGACGCAGCAGGCCGCCCGGCCGAGCTTTGGCCCGTACCTACCCATTGGGTACTGATGACGCCTTACCTCGACCACCCGTACTACTCCGTCAAGACGACATCCGGCACCATCCTCGAGGTGAGCGTCGATGATATGTTCGTCATGAAGGAGCTCAACCCCCTCGACCCGTTCCTTCGCGGCCTCGGTCAAGCGGAGGCCATCGCCGATGAGGTTGAAATCGACGAGTACGCAGCGCAGTTTCAGAAACGTTTCTTTTACAACGACGCGACGCCGAACCTCATCGTTAGTATGCCCGGCAGCAGCGACGAGCAGCGCAAGCGATTCCGCGCCGAGTGGCTCGAACGCTTCAAAGGCGTATTCAAGAGCCACGGCATAGCGACCACGGACGGAGAAATCACCATCCAGAAAGTCGCGGAGAGCATGAAGGACATGGACATGGTAAACGGCCGCACCTTCATCCGCGACGCCTGCCTCGAGCATTTCGGCGTCCCCCGTGAAATCATGGGTATCACCGAGAGCAGCAACCGGGCCACCTCAGAGGCAGCCCAATACATCTACGCGCAAAACGTCCTCATGCCGCGCCTACGCAGACGCGAGGACGCCATAAACCAGCAGCTTCTCCCGCTTTTCGGCGACCACCTCATCTGGCGCTACGACGACATCGTGCCGCGAAACCAAGAGTTCGACAAGATGAAAGCCATTGACGGATGGAACGCAGGGCTCATCACCAAAGACGAGGCCCGCGAGCTTTTGGATATGCCAGCGGCCCGGACAGGCGGCGACGTCTACAAGACGACTTTCTCCGACATCTTTGTTAGAGCGGACGAAGACCCCGTAGCCGTTTCGAGCAGCATGGCGAACCTGCAATACGGCGAGGAGGCCCCGGCAGAGGAAATCGAAGTCGAAGAACCAGCCGAGGAGGAACACGGCGACACCATCACCATCGGCGGCCTCGGCGGGAAGCAGCGCAAGAGCGTCAGCCTACGAGCTGTCGCCCGCAGCGAGGACGCAGCCGCCAGAGAGGGCATAACGGCCTTTGAGATTGCAACAAGCAAGTATTTCCGGGAGCAGGCCCGCCGCATCGGCGAGGCCCTCGGAACCACGCAGAAAGCCGGGCGCACGGTCTTTGATTACCTCAAGGACTACATCACCGAGACCGGGCAGGTAGACACGGCAGCATGGGCGGCCCTTTCAGAGGCACAGCAAAAAAGCCTCCTTGACGAGTTCGTAGGCAGCCTCATCGACTGGCCGAGCGAGACGGATGTTCTAAACAAGATTTTCGAGCCGTTGTGGAAAAAGACATACAACGCCGGAGCGCAGGCCGCGCAGAATCTTTACGGCCTGCGCGGAGTGCAGCGGCCCGAGCTCATCAGCACGGCCAAGCTGCGAGGCGGCAGGCGCGTCGTCAACATCCAGCAGGCCACGAAGGACAACATTGCCCGCATCGTTTCCAACGGCATCGAGAACGGCGACAGCACACAGGTCATGGCGGACAGCATCATGCAGGAAATGCAGACCACGGAGACCCGCGCCCGCCTCATCGCCCAGCAGGAGACCATGACAAGCCTCTCGACGGGCCAGTACGACATGGTAGTAAAGGCCGGAGCCCAGACAAAGACGTGGCACCACATGAGCATCACGCCGGACTACCGCCGCGACCACAGGCGCATGAACGGCGAGACAGTACCCATCGACGGCAAATTCAGCAACGGCCTACGCTTCCCCCGAGACCCGGACGGGCCCGCAGAGGAGGTCATTCAGTGCCGATGCGTGATGACGCCGAACTTTTAGGAGGTAGAGAAATGGATTTCACCCCACAGCAAGCCGCAGAGGCGGCCAGAAACGGCGGCATCGACCTCGATAAGGAAAAGATAGCCCCGGAAACTTTGGCCGCAGGAATGGCCGCAGAATCGGCCAGACACGGCACGAAGGACGCGGCGACCAACGTCGTCGCAGACGACCCGGTAATAGCGGCGAAGCTCGCGCTGGCAAACCTGCGCGTCTCGCCGAATTATTACTCTCCCAAGACCGGCAGAGAGGCGTGGGAGAAGTCCCTCACCCGAGGGGCGAAGCAGCAGGGCCGGAAGACCGAGTACAAAACCCTGCTTTTCAACGTGGACGACTATGACGAGGAGCAAGGCATCTTCTCCGGGTATGGCGCCGTCGTCGGAAACGTCGATGACGGCGGCGACATCGTAGAGCCCGGAGCCTTCACGAAGACCATCGCCGAAGGATGGGAGCGCGTAAAGATTCTGGCGCTCCACAATGACTGCTGGCTCCCCATTGGCCGCCCCATTGAACTCCGAGAGGACGCCAAAGGCCTGTTCATCAAGGCCAAGGTAAGCGACACCAGCATGGGACGCGACGTGAAGGTGCTGCTGAAAGACGGCGTGCTCAACGAACTTTCCATCGGCTACGACCCCGTCGTATTCGATTACGACGAGAGCGGTATCCGGCACCTCCGCGAGGTGAAGCTCTGGGAAGTTTCCATTGTCACATGGGCCATGAATCCCGAGGCCACCATCACCGGCTACAAGGCAGCCGAGGCGGCCGACCGAGCGGCGAAAATCGTTTCCGACGCCGCGAGCGATGTAAAGGAGGGCCGCAAAATCAGCAGCGCCCGCCTCAAGACGCTCAAAGACGCGAGCGAGACCATGAAAAAGGCGGCCAAGACCCTCGACGCCCTCATTACCGAGGTCGAAGGAGAAAAGGCGGCCAGCCGGAAACCGCAGACCAAACCCGCAGCGTCGCGGGCACAGAAATCGCAGACACCCACCATCGAAATCACGTTCTGATAAGGAGGACAACAACATGAACAAAAAGAGCATCCCCGGCGCGAAGTCTATGAAGATGAGCGCAGACGACCTCAAGGAAATGGTCAAGCAGGCCGTCAAGGAGTGCCTCGGCGACGAGGAGAAAGACCTGACCGAGCAGGACGACCCCACCCTCAACGAGGGCATCATGGAGGTCATCGAGGCCGCCGTTGAGGCAGCCACCGAGAAGCGCAAGGCCCGCAAGGAAGCTGGCGAGGAAGTCAGCGAAGACCTGACCGCAGACGAGGTACTCGCCGAGGCGGCCGCCATCCTTGACGCCATGGAAACCGGCGACGACGAGACCAAGGCCGACGACGAGGAGACCGAGGAGAAGGAGGACGACGAGGAGGCCGAGGCCAAGGCGGCCAAGGCCACCAAGAAGCGCCAGACCAAGACCCGCGCCGCAGCCCCCGCGCAGCGCAAGTATTCCGACATCTACATGGCCCGCGCCGCAGCCCGGCAGCAAACCGAGAAGAAGAAACTCCCCCCGAGGTGCAGCTCGCCCGCGCCGTGAAGTGCCTGGACGTGTTTGGCCGCCACGACCCCGAGGCCGCAGCCTTCTACGCGAAGAAGCACTACGGCGACGAGGATATGGCCCGCGAGTTCAAGGCCATGTCCGTCACTAACCCCACCGCTGGCGGCTTCCTCATCCCCGAGATTTACCTCGACGAGATCATCGAGATGCTGTACGCCAAGACTGTCATCTTCGAGCTGGGCGCTCGCAAGGTGCCTATGGCGAACGGCAACCTCAACATCCCCAAGATGACCTCCGGGGCTCGCGCAACGTGGGGCGGCGAGGCTCGCAAGATTGCCAAGAGCCAGCCTACCTACGGCAACATCAAGATGTCCGCGAAGCGCCTCGAGGCCATCGTGCCCCAGACCCGCGAGCTGCTCATGAGCACCAACTACTGCGCCGACGCACTTTTCGCCAATGACCTGACCCGCCGCATGGAGCTGGGCCTCGACTTCGGCGCGATGTTCGGCACTGGCGGCGAGTTCCAGCCTCTCGGCATCACCGCGAACAAGGATGTGCAGACCGTCAACGCGGCCAGCCTCAACGACACCAACCTCGCCTCCGCAGAGGGCAAGCTGACCGCCGATTTCCCTGTGTGGCTCGTTTCCACCGTCATGAGCAAGAACGTGGACGACCTCGCACTCGGCTGGACGTTCAACTCCATGATGGAGGGCTACCTCAAGAACATCAAGACGACCACCGGCGACTACATCTACCGCGAGGAGATGAACGCGGGCAAGCTTCTCGGATTCCCCTACAAGGTCAGCAACCAGATTGCGACCGAGAACAAGAAGACGAGCATCATCTTCGGCAACTGGGCGGATCTTCTCGTGGGCGAACAGCTTGGCCTCGAGACCTACACCACCCTCGACGGCTCTTGGACGGACGAGGAAGGCAACCAGCACAACGCATTCGAGGAGAACCTCGCCGCGACCCGCGCCCTGATGTACGTTGACATCGCGGCCCGCCATGCGGAGAGCTTCATCGTTGTCAAGAATGCGCTCATCGTTTAAGGCGATGGGCGACGAAACCAAAAGGAGGAACACCCAATGAAAAGAGCAATTCTCAAGACCGTTAAGGTAGCACCCTACACCAGCGGCGACGCGATTGACCGCGAGGGCTTTCTTTCCGGCGTCATCGGCGTCAAGGTCGGCACCCCCACCGGCAGCCCGACCGCGCTGGCCGTAAAGGCCGTTTTCACGCACAGCGACGCCTCTGACGGCACCTTCACCGCCTGCGGTGACAAGCTTATCGTCCTCGACAAGGCCCTCGACGACGATGGAGCAGTCAGCATCGAGACCGATAAGGCGGGCGGTGAGCTCGTCAACATCGACTGCGATTTTGTCGGCTGCAAGCGCTACGTCAAGGCGACCATCAGCGTCGTTTGCACCGGCGGCAGCAGCGCGGCCTGCACGGCGACCGCAGCCATCGCCCTCGGCGACAAGAACGAGAACCCCGTGTAACGGAGGGAACGACCATGCCGAGAATCTACAAGGCCACAGAGCATCGCAGCCCTGCGCCGTCCGAGAATAAAATGGCGCGGCCTGTGGAGGAAACGAAGCAGGAAACCGGCAGCGAGAGCAAAGCGACCAAGAATAAGAGCAAAGGCAAGGGCGAGGGCGGCGAGTAGCCGCCCTCATTTCCCATGAAAAGGAGGTGACGACGCGCATGGGCAATTCGACAGTACCGGCACTCGCGCCGAACGCCCTCACAACCCTTGAAACCGTCAAGGCCATGCTCGGCATTGACCCTACGGACGAAAACGCGCAGAGAGACACCGTACTCGTCAATCTCATCAACGCAGCGTCCGCATGGGTAGAGCGCCAGACCGGGCGCAAGCTCGGCAGGCAGGTCTACACGCAAAAATACGTCGCCTCTGGTACGCAGGAGCTTGTCTTGCTCCAATGGCCTATCACAAACGTCGAGTACGTCAAAGACACGGCTGACGGGAGCACCATTTCGCCGTCCGAATACGACTACATCGTGGACGGCGAAATCGGTGTCCTCTACAAAGACAACGGATGGGCATTCAGAGGTTACGCCGGCGGCCTCGCCTACGATTTCCTCTACCCAACCCGCTACCTCGAGGTGAAATACACGGCCGGGTACGTCCTTCCGAAGGACGCCACCGAGGACGACCCCTGCACACTCCCATACGACCTGCAAAACGTCGTTTGGGGCATCGTGCAGCAGGAGTTTGCCACCATGCAGAACGGGGCGCAGGGCCTATCCGCTTTCAGCATTTCCGACGTGTCGTGGACGTTTGACAAAGAGCCGCGCCAGAGCTGGCTCGCTACAATCGGTCTATATACCCGGTTATAAGGAGGCAGGCCATGGCGATAATCAAAGACACCGTGCGCCCAGAGTTGCAGCGCATCAAAACAGAACTTTCCGCACTCGGGAAGCTCACAATTCACGTAGGAATCCAAGGCACCGCAGGCAGCGACATTCTCACCATCGCAGGCGTCCACGAGTACGGGGCGACCATCCGGGCGAAGAACGTCAAGAACCTTGCAATACCGCTCGACAAAAAGAGCGAGGGCAAGAGCCCGCGAGACTTCCCCGGCCTGTTCTTCATCCGGGCGAAGGACACCGGCAACCTGTTCGGCGTCACGAGCGCTGGGAAAGAAAAGCTCAATTTCTTGTTCCTCCTCTGCCCCTCCGTTACAATCCCGGAGCGCAGTTTCATCCGGGCCAGCTACGACACCGGCCAGAGCGAGCTCGAGGCCGCCTGCCGGGCAGCGGTTGACCACATCATGCTCGAGGGCGGCACGGCGAAAGAGGCGGCGGAGATAATCGGGGCGCGGGCCGTGGCAATGACGCAGCAGTACATCCTTGACGGAATTGACCCGCCAAAGAGCGACATCACCATGAACACGGCGAAGACGCCTACTTCCGCTTTACGACAGCGGCCGCTTGCTCCATTCTATCAGCTACGAAATCGAGGAGGGATAACCAATGTTCCAGTTCGCAAGACCAAGCATTCCTCTGGGCCTCCTGCATGACATCGTGGCGATAACCCCGAGCGAGACCTTCTCGCAGGCCAACGGAGGTCAATTCATTCCCGGCGCGAAACCGGCTGAAACGACCTTCAAAGGCGTCATCATGCCAGTCAACAACGAAGACCTACAATACGCGCCAGCAGGCACTTACACACAGAACAGCCACAAGCTCTACACCAACGGCCCGAGCCTTACCGTCGGCCAGCAGATACGCGACACCTACGACGGCAATACCTACACCGTGAAGCAGGAGCTCACACACGGCCCCATCCACCCAATGAAGCGTTACGTCGTCGAGCAGAAAGGAGTGAGCGCATCGAAATGACCTTCACCGAAATACGGAACGAACTTGTAAACAGCCTCCACGGGGCCCTCGGCATCGACGTTATTTTGAGCGACCAAGCCTCGCCGGAGCGCGACGTGCCATTCCTAATTTACAGCATCACGACGCCATACGCGCCAACAGGGGAGTTCGGGAGCCACTACCAGAAGCAGACCACCGGGAAGGACGGCAAAATCTACATTGAAGACCAAAGGCGGGAGCAGCCGTCGGCCACCTTCTCATTCACGGCCTGTTCTGAAAACAGATGGGCCGACGAGGCACACACCGCGTACATCTTCGGAGAAGACGAGGCACAGAGCATTGTCGAAAAGGCCGTCGGCCACCTCCTACACGGAGCTTACCACGACCTCGCGGACAAGGGCATCGTCATCGCGGAGATCACCAACGTCGGCAACCGAACCACGCTCATCGTCGATGAAGCGGCTCGCCGCTACGGCTTCGACGTGAGAATCCGCTACACCAAGGCAGACGAGCGCCTCGATTCTGTCATCGAGACAGCCGTCCTCAAAGAAACGAAAAAGGAGTGAACACAATGGCGAAAGACGTTATCGTAGTCGTTAATATCGACGCGAAACCCAAAGCCTCCGAGGCGCTCGACATCCTAATCTTGAGCACCGCAGGAGCGAAGGACATCAAGACCTACCGCAGCCTCGAGGAAGTCGCCGCAGACTTCCCGAACAGCGGCGACACAGAGAAGACCTACCGCAAGGTTGCGGCCCTGTTCAATCAGGGCAAAACCACCCTCGCCGAGACCCTTATCCGCAAGGTGAAGGTAGGCGGCATCGCAGCGCCCACCGGCAGCGATGCAGCAGCCAAGGCGAAGGCCCTTGTGGAGGCCGTAGAGACCATCCGCGAGACCGACAACGACTGGTACATCCTGCTCACCGACCAAGACGGCGACGACGCCGTAAAGGCGCTTTGCGCATGGGCCGAGGGCACGGAACCCACAGAGGCCGAGCTCGGAGCCGGAGAGGAAGACCACCGCAAATTCTACTTCGGCCAGACGAGCAACAAATCCCTCGCCGTCACAAACCGCCGCTGCGCCCTCATCTGCACCGACAGCGCAAAGCTGGACGAGGAAGCGGACGCGGCCTACGTCGGCAATGTCGGCCCCTTCTATCCACAGAGCGTAACGTGGAAGTTCAAGCGGCCGCAGGGCATTTCTCTACCGAACTTCACGAACGCCCAGCGCGACGCCCTCGAGGAGGCCAACATCAATTTCCTCACGGACGAGTACAAGAAAATCTACGTCAAGAACGGCGTCTGCTGCGACGGCGAGTTCATCGATGTGCAGATGGGCGCGGACTATATCGCGCAGTACATGAGGGAGGAGCTTTACAGCATCTTCCTCAACAACGCCAAGGTTCCGTACACGGATGCAGGCTTCGCCCTCATCGCCTCCGGCGTCTTCGCGGCCCTCAACCGCGCCACCGACCTCGGCATCATTGCCACCGACCCGGAGAGCGATGCAGGCGTCTTTACCGTCACCGTCCCCAAGCGGGCCGATGCGACCGACGACGAGGCCCGGGCCCGCAAGATGCCTGACATCGTGTGGGAAGCGCAACTCGAGGGGGCTGTCCACAGCGTCAAGGTCAAGGGCACGCTCCGCGCCACACTCAGCGCGTAACCGATGAAAGGAGGAACAGACAATGTCCAAAGAAGTCACCACCTACGACCCCATGAAAGTGACCGTCAGCCTCGGCGGCCGTGTCATCACCGGCTTTGCCTCTGACGGCGTGATTACCCTCACCCACAACGAGGACGCCGTCACGCCCAGCGTCGGAGCGAAGGGCGACGTCACCTACTCGGAGAACGCGAACAACAGCGGCACCGCAGCCATCCCTCTGATGAGCACCTCGGCCAGCCTCGCCTACATCCGCGAGCTGTGCGCCAAGAAAAAAGCCGTCCGCTTCTCCCTTTCCGACGTCAACGACGCGGACGCCATTCAGGTCAGCGAGGAGAACTGCCGCATCCTCAAGATGCCCGACACCCCTCGCACCAAAGACCCGAGCACCGTAACCGTGAACGTCTACATCCCCGACCTCAACTACCGTTAAGGCGGGGATATAGATGCCCGGAAACAACTGGCCCAAGAGGCCCAAATCACTATCCGAAAGGGGATATAGAAAACACATGGCGAAGCAGAAGAAAATCACCGTGAACGGCACGGAATACACGCTGCAAAGCGTTTCCCCCACGTGGTACTACGATACCAATGACGAGTGCGGCAATACCGGCAGCGGCAAGAAGAAATCCGCAGAGTACATGGACAGGATGTTCAAAAACTGCGTGATTGCCCCCGCAGAGGTGCGGAATCAGGGCATGGCCTACTTCGATGAGAAGGATGACCTCAAGACCCCGGAGGGGCTCATCAAGGCCATCGAGACCTTTCTTAGAGAGTGAAGCAAGCATCGCCACAGCGCAGCGCCGGGCCCGGCGGCATAGAGAGTTCTGGTGCATGGTATTCGCCGGAAACGGCCTTACCTACGCAGAGCTCAAAAACATGGACTTCGCGGAATACCGCGAGGCCGTCGAGGCCCGCCTCATGTGGCAAGACGAATGGAACCCAAATAAGAAATAGCCGCCCTACCCGGGGCGGCTATTTCGTCGTCTAAGGAGGTGGTATTTTGGCAGACGCGAGAGAGCTCACATACGGAATCAGTTTCAATTCCGAAGATGCCGTTAACGACGTCGAACAACTCGAGCAAGGCCTCGGCCGCATCGACGACGCAACCGACCGTGCGCAAATCGGCGCACAGAATTGCAGCCAAGCGATGAGCAGCATGGGCGCAGCGGGAACCTCCGCAGCCCGTGACGTCGGCTCGGCAGCGCAGAACATGGGCGAGCGGTTTGAGGAGGCCGGAGACGACATCGGCGACAAGTTCCGAAAGATGGGAGCACAGGCCGACAGCTTCGGCGCGGCCTTTAAGAAGACAATGGCCGCAGGCATCAAGGACGGCCAATCGCTCGCCAAGAGCTTCCAGACAGGCGTCTCCGGGGCCATCAGCTTCACACAAAAGAAGTTCACCGGCTTCAAGAACGATGTTTCCAAGGGAGCCAAGGCCATAGGGAACGCCTTTAAGCACCCGATACAGACCATAAAAGACAAGCTCTCCAAGGCCATCATCCACGCAGCCGACAGCACGGACGCCCTCGAGGACGGCGCAGGTGACGCGGAGAAGGCTCTCGACGACATGGGCAACACCGGCAGCGAGGCCGGAAACAAAGTCAAGGAGGCTATTTCTGGGGCTCTCAAAGCCTTTCTCGGCATAGAGGCCATCAAGGCGGCGGCATCGGCCATAAAGGAGTTTGCCACCGCAGCGCTCGACGCAGCCAAGGCCGGAGAAAACACGGCAGCCAAGTTCGACACCCTTTTCGAGGGCACCAACGCAGCAGCATGGGCCGACAACTACGCCGACGCGGTACACCGCAGCACAACGGAGGTCAAAGGCTTCCTTGTTGAAAACCAAGCGATGTATACCGACCTCGGGCTCACGAAGGACGCGGCCACAGACCTCTCGAAGATAACGACCTCGCTGGCCTACGACTTCGGCAACGCTTTCAAGATGGAGGACGCAGACGCGCTGGCCGTCATACAAGAGGGCATCAAGGGCAACTCCTCGGCCCTCACGGAGTATGGCATCAAGCTCGACGACGCGACCATCAAGGCGCAGGCGCAGGCCATGGGTCTCGGCGAGAACATCGACGAGATGGACGAGGCCACGCTCGCGCAGGTACGCCTCGCATCCATGATAGAACAGACCTCGAAGGTGCAGCAGGCGGCCATCAATGACACAGACGGCCTCACCAACAGCACCAAGAGCCTCAAAGGCATTTGGGCGAACTTCATGGAGGATGCTGGAAACAAATTCGCGCCCGTTCTTTCGGACTTCTACGGCGTCATCATCGACAGTTGGCCGACCATTGAGCCGATGCTCATGGGTCTCGTCGAAATGCTTTCAGAGGGCCTTTCGCAGGCGCTTCCCGTAATCCTCGAACTCGGCTCCGTCCTTCTCCCCGTCCTAACCGACGTACTCGGCACGGTTTTCCAAGCCGCGCTACCGCTCATAGACACGTTCGGCAGCCTCGCACAGGTTGTTTTGCCTCCGCTCGCGTCGATATTGCAGCTACTTGTCGAGACGCTCATGCCGCCCATAACGGAAATTCTGAACGTCATCATTTCTCTCATCGAGCCGCTTATGCCTGTCATCCAGAGCATCGCGGAGGCCATTCTGCCGCCCATTGCGGAGCTCCTCGGCCTCATAGCGCCGATTCTCGAGGCCATTTCCCCCGTCCTTGACGTGATAGGAAGCGTGCTAAAGGTCATCGGCGACACCCTCGGAACGGTCATCGGCTGGCTCGCAGATGGCGTCGGAGCCGTTGTAAATTTCTTCTCCGGCCTTTTCGGAGGAGCGAAAGACAGCAAGGATGAGATAACCGAGCTCAACGGAGCGGTCAACGGCCTTGCAGACAGCACGAGCCAAGAGACAAGCCTCGCGGTCGATACGTCGCAGTACACCGCAGGCATCACCGACGCAGCTACAGAGGCCAACGCGACGGCGCAGGAAAGCATCATCGAGACGAAGGACATCACCGACCTCAACCTCAAGACAATGGGTATAGAGGCCAACAGCACCTACTCGACAATGGCAATAGACGCAGAGACTGCATGGAGCCGCATGACAAAGGCGGCCGACGAGGGAGCTACATCTATCGTCTCCGCGTTCCAGCGCATCGCCAGCGCAGCCCAGAGCGTCAGCGGGGCCAACATCAGCGTGACCGGCACGAGCATTCCGGGCAACGCATCCGGCACGGACAACTTTGAGGGCGGCTGGACACGCATCAACGAGGAGGGCGGCGAAGTCGCATTCCTCCCGAAAGGCAGCGCCATCATCCCGGCCGACAAGAGCGAGCGCCTCATCAACGGCGCAGCCCAGAGCGTCAGCGGAGGCGGCGGCAGTTTCGCGCCGAGCGTCCAGATAACCGTGCAGGGCAACATGGACGGCGAGACCGCAGACCGTCTCACGCAGCAGATAGAAGAAGTCTTCAAGCGCCTCTACCGGGAGGCCCGCGAGGACGAGTATGACACCATGGCAATCAAACACGCATACACATAAGGAGGTGACGGAGCTATGGCATACACCATCACGGGCCGCAAGTGCGGCACGGTCAGATTCGAGCCGAAGACTGTCGGCAATATCCAGACGGAGCAAGTCTCGATGTCGAGCAAAGTCACCTCCAACCCCATTGAGAGTGGCGGCGACATCAACGACCACGTCATCAAAGACCCGATGAAATTCACAATTTCCGGCGTCATCATCGGCGGCCAGCAGGCCCAGAGCACGCTACAGAACATGAGGGAGCGCCGCGACATCGTATCCTACACCGGCAGGAACCGCGTCAGCAACCTCGTCATAACAAGCCTCACTTTCGACGCCTCGGCCAAGAACGCGAAAGGCTGCTCCTTCAAAGCAACCTTTCAGCAGGTCAACATATCGTCGGCCGAGGTTGTCGAGGTTGGGGCCTACCCGACAATGACGCAGCAGGACAGCGGCAAAAGCAGCAGCAACCCGACGCAGACTAAGAAGACAAGCTCGGACGGCCTCAAGACCACCGTATCGAGCACCATTTCCAGCAGCGCATACGCGCAGTACGTCAGCAGCTACGACAGCAAGCCCGCCAGCAGCAGCGGGCCCGCCAGCAGGGCGACGCCGAGCTACAACGGCACCGCCCGCGCCGTCGCGGTAGCAAAGTAAGGGAGGAATAGGCATGGCGTTACAGCTTATAGACCTCGGGCAGGAGGTTGAGTACATCGACATCGACACGGCCAAAGTTCCCTACACCTTCTCCGTGAAACTGACGGACAAGACCTATATGTTTACCATCAAGTACAACGAAGTCGGCAAGTTCTTCACCGCCGACCTCGAAAGCAGCGACGGCGAGCCCCTCGTGTACGGCGACATCGTGAGATACGGGAGGCCCCTGTTTGGCAGCGTCGAAGACGAGCGATTCCCGCTACCCGTCATCATCCCACAATGCCTGACCGAGGAAGGCATCAGCGAGGTCACGCTCGAGAACTTCGGCCAGCAGGTAAAGCTCTACCTCCATGAAAGGAGGACGGCGTAGATGGAATTTTGGATTAGGACAGCAACCCTGCAAATCGGAGCGAAGAAGTATTCCCTTGACGACCTCACATTCGATTTTGAAGTGCCTTTTGAAGACAGCGAGGAGCTCGCCACGGCGACCATCAACGCCTACAACCTTTCGGCAGCCACGCGCAACGGCATCCGCAAGGGCGACCCCGTCATCATCAACGCAGGCTACGAGGGCGATATGGGCGTCATCTTTGTGGGGCAGGTCAGCGGACTTTCGCACAAGCGCAGCACCACGGACTGGTGTACGAAGATAACCGCGACGGAGGCGCTTGACGAGTGGCTCACGGCCCAGATAAACAAGACCTACCAGAAGGGCATCAAGGCCAAGGCGATGCTCCAAGACCTTCTCAACATCTTCGGCATCGAGATAGGCACCTTCGACCTCGCAATCGACAAGGAATACCCCCGGGGAAAGGTTTGCAAAGGCAAGCTCAAGGACGTCTTGACGGAAATCGTTGTAAGCGACTGCAAGAGCCGCTTCCTAATCCGTTGCGGGAAAATCATCATCAACAACCCGACGGACGGCGTGAACAAAGGCTACCTGCTATCCCCGAGCACCGGCCTCCTCCGCAGCGACGAGGAGCGGGAAGAAATACATATCGAGACGGGGCTCGACACCAAGAAAAGCACCGACACCAAGAATGAGGAGGCGGCGACGAAGAAGCGCAGCAGCCTCCTCAACTACCACCTCGGCCCGGCCGACCTCATCAAAATCCAGTCTTCCGACCTTAACGGCCGGTTTATGATAGTCCGAGGAACCCACAGAGGCAGCCAAAGCGGCGACTGGAAGACAGAAATCGAGGTGAAACCGGCATGAGCATGAAGAACAGCAGGCAATACGACTACGAGAAGCAGCAGCAGAAGACGGCCAGCGCGGCCATCAACGTCGCGCAGCTTGTAAAAATTATCGCATACGACCCGGCAAAGATGACCGTCGATGTTCAGCCTATTTCCAAGCGCCTCGACCAAGGCAGCTACGAGAGCCAACCGCCCATCTTGAGCGTGCCCATCTCCTGCCAGCGCGGCGGCGGCTTTGCCATGCGCGTGAATTACAAGCCCGGTGACGTCGGCAGCGTCGTCTTCTGCGACCATGACATCGACAACGCCGTAGCCGGAGGCGCAGAGGGCGAGCCAAACACCGAGCGGAACCACTCGAGCAGCGACGCCGTATTCATGGGCGGCATCGCCACGGGAGGCGGCGGTGTTTCCGGCCTGCCGGACGGCTTTGCAATCGGCACCGACGACGGCGGCATCTACCTCGCCGTCACGGATTCCGGCATCGTCATCCTCGGCGACGTTGAAATCACCGGCAATCTCACCGTGACCGGCGACATCACGGCAACGGGCGACGTCGTAGCAGGAGGAATAAGCCTAAAGAACCACACCCACGGCGGCGGGCCGATGCCGACATAAGGAGGAGAGCCATGGAAAGAAACAAGACACTACGCATAGACCCCGAGACCATGGACATTCCCATCGACGAGAACGGCGACATGGAATACATCTACGGAGACGACACCACGGCGCAATGCGTCCGTCTTACGCTCCTCACGTGGAAGGGAACATTCCCCCTCGACGAGACACACGGCACCGAGTACGAGCGCGTTCTAGGCCGGAGGAACGCAGAGCTCGAGCCGGACGAGGTTGACGAGGTAATCCGCGAAGCAGTATTCCAAGAAACCGACGTCGCGCAGGTGGATAGCCTTGAGACGGACAGGAGCGGCCGCAGCCTTTCCGTCGAGCTCGCGGCAACCCTTTACAGCGGCCAGAAAATCAGCATGGAGGTGAGCGCATAAATGAGCAGCAACGAATGGGGCCTCACGGAAAGAGGCTTCCGACGGCCAACGTACACAGAACTCCTCGACGCCCTCGAATACAAGGCGCGAGAGCTTTTCGGCACCAAGGCCAACCTCACCGTCCGCTCGCCCATCGGCCTGTTCCTACGGATTTACGCATGGATTCTGAATATGCTGTTTTCCACAATCGAGGACGTCTATAACAGCCGTTTCGTCGATACGGCCGTGGGAACCAGCCTATACAACCTCGGCAAGGCCATCGGCCTTCGCCTCCTTTCGGAGCAAGGCCAGCGGCTACATCACCGTCAAGGGCACACCGGGCACCATCGTACCGGCAGGCTGGCTCGCGGCCACCGTAGCGGGCTATCAGTTCGTCGTTGTGGCGGCCGGAGAGATAGGCAGCGACGGCACCGTAACGCTACCGGCGCAGGCCACCGTAGCAGGCGCAGACGGCAACGTAGAGAAGGAGACCATCACGACCATCGTAAACCCCGGCATCCCGGAAGGAATCACAAACGTCAGCAATCCCGCGGCGTTTGAGGGCGGCCGCGCCCGGGAGACGGACGAGGATTACAGAGACCGCTACTACAAATCCGTTGACTACGCAGGCGGCGTCAACGCCGACGCCATCCGGGGCGAGATTCTCCAAAATGTAGAGGGCGTCTATGCCGTCATCGTCTACGAGAACGACACGGACGAGGAAGACAGCGACGGCCTCCCGGCACACAGCATCGAGGCAGTCGTTTACGGCGGCCTCGATGGAGACATTGCAAAGCAGATATTCCGGCGCAAGGCCGCAGGCATTCAGACCCACGGCGGCAAGAGCGTCTCCGTCCTCTCCGACAGCGGAGCGACCTACACCATCAAATTCTCGCGGCCCACGCTCGTTGACGTGTGGGTGAAGATTACAGACCTCGTAACCGATGAAGACAAGTTCCCGACCAACGGAAAGGCCCCCTCATCAAGGCAGCAATCATCGACTACATCGGCAGCGACGCCAACGGCGGCACCACAATCGGCGAGGACATCTACTACAACCGGCTACCGGCCGTCATTTACACCGTTCCCGGCGTCCTCGACTTCGAACTCAAAATCAGCAGCGACGGCAGCGCCTACAACTACGACAACATTGAGATAAGCAGCCGCCAGAAAGCGGTCACGGCAGAAAGCAAGGTGAGCATCACATGAGCCACGGATACCTCGGAAAGATGCTCGACCTTCTTACGGGCGCATACAACCGCGCAGACGTCCGAAACGCCCACAACAGCCTGCCGCTCGAGACGAACATCGGCCGCCTCTTTGACACCTTCTCGTGGGGCCTTGAGCTCGTGCATGAGCAGGCAGACAAAATCCTGCTGTGGGACGACCTCGACAACGCGCAGGGCAGCGTGCTCGACCGATACGGCGAGAACTTCGGTGTAGCGCGGGATGGAGCCTCGGACAAGTTCTACCGGCTCCTCATCAAGGTCAAGATGATAAGCCTGCTTTCCGGCGGCGACATCGAGACCGTCATCAGCGCGGCCGCAACCCTTTTCGACATCCAGCCCGGACAGGTTTACCTCGACGAGGTGTTCCCGGCCAAAGTCTGGATATACGTTGACGAGGACATCCTAACGGCCGCACAGATTGACACGGCAGACCTCATCGCCGCAGTTATGAAGCGTATAGTCGCAGCAGGTGTCGGCATTAGACTTTTCCTGCGCAGCCGCAAGAGCTACACGCAGACCGTCTACATCAACACCGGCTTTGCGACGTCTTCCCGCATCACGGCCCGGCCGCCGAACGTCAACCGCAGAGCAACGGCAACGCTCTACACGGGCACCGCAGCCGTCTACCTGACGGCCGTAACCATAAAACCAGCCAACTAAAGGAGGAAGCACAATGCCAGAAATCAGCTTCAACGACGGCAGCTATTTGACCGAGAAGGGCAACGCCCTCATCGGCAAGCTGCTCGCATCCGAGGGCACCCTCAAATTTACCAAAGTCACAGCAGGCGACGGCAGCATCCCGAGCGGCAAGAGCCCGGAGGGCATGACGGAGCTGGGGAACTACGTCACAGACGGCCTAATCGCCTCCGTAAGCAGCAGCGCCACCGGCGAGGCGTCCGTCGTCGTGCAAATCAGCAGCATCGACCTCGCGCAGGGCTTCTCTTGCACGGAGCTCGGCCTCTGGGCAGAAGACCCGGACGAGGGCGACATCCTTTACGCCTACCTCTACTTGCAGCAGCACCCCGAGTGGATAAGAGCCGACGCGGACGCCGTAAACAAACTCGCAACCTTCACCATCATCACCATCGTCAAGAACGTTGCGCTCGTTACGGCTGTCATCAACCCCGAGGCATTCGCGACGATGGACGACCTCGCCAAGTACGCCCTCATCGGCCACAGCCACACCATCAGCGACATCATCGGCCTGCAAGACATTCTCGACAAGCACGGCGCAGACATCGACCTTCTTAACGACCTTGTTTCTGGCGATATGCCCGGCGGCGTCACATTCAGCGCCGATTTCGCCGGTCTTACCAACATCACCATCATCGACGGCGTATGGAACAAGAACACGAAACTCGTCGAGGCGTGACGGCCAGCAATACGTAACTGAACGAAGTACGTTGA
>VOFK01001074.1_pt1 | contig 42278 bp, 59 predicted proteins | sample 5384121 | NCBI WGS metagenome assembly VOFK01 (sample SAMN12384730, study PRJNA508395) | human gut metagenome | isolation source: healthy gut J | host: Homo sapiens | reverse complement strand
GACATTCGGTGCAGACGATGCTTTTTGTGGCACGTGCGGCAGGTATTCCTTCTCTGTTCATGATAAACAAGAAGGGGGAAACCTGTCCTATGGTGGATCTGACTGGTAAATTCTATCTGTTGAACGAACTGGACGAGGCTTTCGAAAGGAATGTGTAAATGTAGATTTATATAAGGAATATGCAGGCCGTTTCGTGAAGAACGCTTACGACCCGAATCTGACAGATCAAGACGAAAGTCTGGATGTAAGTCTCTGCATGATGATGAAAGCCAACAACCAGGCGTTCAAGATAGAGAAGCATGTGCACAATTACCCGCACTGCTGGCGTACGGACAAACCGGTATTGTATTATCCGTTGGATAGCTGGTTCATTCGCTCTACCGCTTGCAAAGACCGCATGATAGAGCTGAACAAGACGATCAACTGGAAACCGGAAAGCACCGGTACGGGACGTTTTGGCAAGTGGCTGGAAAATCTGAATGACTGGAATCTGAGCCGTTCACGTTACTGGGGTACTCCGCTGCCTATCTGGCGCACGGAAGACAACAGCGAGGAAATCTGCATCGGTTCGGTTGAAGAGCTTTATAATGAAATAGAGAAATCCGTAGCTGCCGGATTCATGAAGTCCAATCCTTATAAGGATAAAGGTTTCGTACCCGGTGAATACAATGGAGAAAATTATGATAAGATAGACTTGCACCGTCCGTATGTGGATGATATCATCCTCGTATCCAAAGACGGCAAGCCCATGAAGCGTGAAGCGGACCTGATAGACGTATGGTTCGATTCCGGTGCCATGCCGTATGCACAAATCCACTATCCGTTCGAGAACAAAGAATTGCTGGATAGCCACCAGGTTTACCCCGCCGACTTTATCGCCGAAGGTGTGGATCAGACTCGCGGCTGGTTCTTTACGCTCCATGCCATCGCTTCAATGGTATTCGACACCATCTCTTACAAGACTGTTATCTCTAACGGATTGGTACTTGACAAGAATGGTAATAAGATGTCCAAGCGTCTGGGCAATGGTGTAGATCCTTTCTCAACTATCGAGAAATACGGGTCCGACCCCTTACGTTGGTACATGATCACCAATTCTTCTCCGTGGGATAACCTGAAATTCGACGTAGACGGCATCGAAGAAGTTCGTCGTAAATTCTTCGGTACATTATATAATACGTATTCTTTCTTCTCACTCTACGCCAATGTAGACGGATTCGAATACAAGGAAGCTGACGTGCCGATGGTTGAACGCCCTGAAATCGACCGTTGGATACTCTCTGTACTGAATACACTGGTGAAAGAAGTGGATACTTGCTATAGCGAATACGAGCCGACAAAGGCCGGACGTCTGATATCCGACTTCGTAAACGACAACCTCTCCAACTGGTACGTTCGTCTGAACCGTAAACGTTTCTGGGGTGGTGAATTTACGCAGGATAAGTTATCCGCATACCAGACTCTGTACACTTGTCTGGAAACCGTTGCCAAATTGATGTCGCCCATCGCTCCGTTCTATGCCGACAAGCTCTATATGGACTTGGTTACTGCAACGGGACGCGACAACGTGGTATCCGTACACCTGGCTAAATTCCCCGAATATAAGGAGGAAATGATAGACAAGGAACTGGAAGTCCGCATGCAAATGGCACAAGACGTAACTTCCATGGTGTTGGCTTTGCGCCGCAAGGTGAACATCAAAGTACGCCAGCCGCTGCAATGTATCATGATACCGGTAGTAGACGAGGAACAACGTGCCCACATCGAAGCTGTAAAAGCACTTATCATGAGCGAAGTGAACGTGAAGGATATCAAGTTCGTAGACGGTGCCGCCGGTGTGCTGGTGAAGAAAGTGAAATGTGACTTCAAGAAGATGGGACCGAAATTCGGCAAACAGATGAAAGCCGTAGCTGCCGCTGTAGCAGAAATGTCACAGGAAGCTATCGCCGAACTGGAAAAGAACGGTTCTTATACTTTGCAACTGGATGGTACGGATGTGCTTGTGGAAGCTACTGATGTAGAAATCTTCAGCGAAGACATTCCGGGATGGCTGGTTGCCAACGAAGGAAAGCTGACTGTTGCTCTGGATGTAACCGTAACAGAAGAGCTTCGCCGCGAAGGTATTGCCCGTGAATTGGTGAACCGTATTCAAAATATCCGCAAGTCGAGCGGCTTTGAGATAACGGACAAAATAAAGATTACATTATCAAAAAATCCGCAAACAGATGATGCGGTAAATGAATATAAAGACTATATTTGTAACCAGGTTTTAGGAACCTCACTGACGCTGACCGATGAGGTGGAAAACGGCACGGAACTTAACTTTGACGATTTCTCCCTGTACGTAAGCGTTGTAAAAGAATAGATTATTAATACTAACGATTAAACACGTAAAGTTATGGCAGAAAAAACAAGATATCGGATGCTGAATTGGAAGAATTCCGCACCATTATTAATGAAAAGTTAGAATTGGCACAACGCGATTATGAATTGCTGAAAGCCAGTTTAACCGGAGCCGATGGTAATGATACCGACGATACATCTCCTACGTACAAAGTACTGGAAGAAGGTGCCAACACCTTGTCCAAGGAAGAAACGACCCGTCTGGCACAACGCCAGTTGAAGTTTATCCAAGGATTGCAGGCCGCTTTGGTACGCATCGAGAACAAAACGTATGGTATTTGTCGCGAAACAGGCAAGCTGATTCCTGCCGAACGTTTACGTGCTGTGCCTCATGCTACACTGAGCATTGAGGCCAAAAAATAACGGTAAGAAGTAAGGATGAACAGATACCTCACGAAAGGTCGCATTGCGCTGCTCGTTATTTTCTCGGTATTAATTGCTGACCAGATAATCAAGATCTATGTCAAAACTCACATGTATTGGCATCAGAGTGAAAACGCCATAAAATGGCTTTATGAGAAGCTGGGCATGGTAGATGCAGAACCGCCTACATGGTTTTATATTTACTTTACCGAGAATAACGGTATGGCGTTCGGTATGGAAATATTCGGTAAGTTATTTCTTACCTTGTTCCGTATTGTTGCAGTAGGAGCGATAGGGTGGTATTTAACGAGAATAATCAAGCAGGGCTTGAAGACAGGCTATATCGTATGCGTATCTCTGATTCTTACGGGAGCGTTGGGTAACATCATCGATAGTGTATTCTATGGTGTGTTGTTCAATGAGAGTACGCATTCGCAGATAGCTTCATTCCTGCCGGAAGGCGGAGGATATGCTCCTTTGTTCTACGGAAAGGTGGTGGATATGTTCTATTTCCCTATCATTGATACGAACTGGCCTCAATGGATGCCGTTGGTAGGTGGGGATCATTTCATATTCTTCAGCCCGATATTCAACCTTGCCGATGCCGCTATCAGTTGTGGTATCATTGCCCTGTTATTATTTTACAGCAAATATTTGAATGACTCTTATCATGCAATAAAGAAATCATGAAAGGTCTGCATCGAATTCAATGGTTTAGCATATTCCTGTTAGCATCTTGTTTGACAGCCTGTCAGGTGAAAAGACCGAAGGTGGTCATATCGGATGCTAAGATGGAAAATGTGCTTTATGACTACCATATAGCAAAGGCTATGGGGGAAGAAGTCCCTTATACCGATGGCTATAAAAGGGTGTTGTACATTGAATCGGTGTTTAAAAAACATGGCATTACGCAAGCCGAATTTGACTCTTCAATGGTTTGGTTCACGCGTAATCCGGAAGTACTCACCAAGATTTATGAGAAAGTAAACGCAAGGCTGAAAGCGGAGCGGGATGTTGTCAATCATTTAATTGCCATACGTGACAATAAACCGAAGGAAAGTCTTCCGGGGGACAGCATTGATGTATGGGCATGGCAACGTATCTATCAGCTGACAGGTATGCCGATGGACAACAAGATTACTTTCGTATTACCCTCAGATACCAACTTTAAAGACCGCGATACTTTGCGGTGGAACGTTCGTTTCCGCTTCCACAACGGTGCGCCAGATTCCTTATATGCTCCCGTCATGGCTATGCAGATCCTGTCTATAAGGACAGCATAATCAGTGATATTCAGAAAGTATACAAATCGGGTATGGAAACGGTTTCCCTCTTCGCCGATACGTTGGGAGAAATCCGGGAAATACGTGGATATATCTATTATCCCGCAGCACGGGCTACCCGTACATTGCTGACCGACCGCATTTCACTGATGCGTTATCATGCTACGGATACACTGTCGTTTGCTAAGAATGATTCTATTCAGAAAGATTCTGTTAAGACAGAGAAAATAGAACCTCAGGAACTCAAGAAAGAGGAACTGAAACCTGTGGAAGAAAAGATAAATGATAATCCGCGTAGACGTGATGCTGCCCGTCCTCGTCCATCTTCGGAACCTACACTGAAGAAGTTGGACAATCCGGAACACGTTCAATCTCCGTAAAAGATAAATGATCAAACGATTTGCTTCACACTTTATTTTTCTGCCCGGACATGGTTATCTCAAACAATATGTGGTAGGGGTGGAAGAAGGACAAGTCGTGTCCGCCTTTCCCTTGACAGAGGAGATTGAAGGAGTGGAATGGTTTCCCGGAGTCATTGCTTTATTGAATAATGAAGAAGATATTTCCAAAAAATTACAGTAAAACGTCCGGTATATTTCAGAAATCAAATGAAGTATTAGAGAAACTTCCGGAAATTTTCTGCCAAGAAACGTTTCCTTCCGGAATAAGTGCTTATCTACTTTATCCTTTCGATTTTACAACGATGCTGCCTGTCGACGGAACTCGGCACAGACTACTGCGGTAGCAATTGCCACATTCAGTGACTCGGACGTTTCCCTCTCTGCGGGATAATTGGGAATATAAAGTTTGCGGTTAATGAGTTGCTCCACTTCTTTCCCGATTCCGTTGCCTTCATTACCCATCACAATCAATCCGTTGGATGATAATTTCTGTGTGTACATATTTTCTCCATCGAGGAAAGTGCCGTAAACTGGCATATCCTTCAGGCTTTGAATGAGGTCGGGCAGGGAAGTATAGTGCAGTTTCACACGGGCAATGCCTCCCATGGTGGCTTGAACCGTCTTTGGATTATATACATCTACGGTGTTCGGGGAACAGAAGATATGCTCTATACCAAACCAGTCTGCCAGGCGGATGATAGTGCCCAGATTACCGGGATCTTGCACGTCATCCAGCGCCAGGCAGAGTGAATGGCTGATGACGGAAGCATCCGTTTCATATTCCGGCTGCTCAAATACAGCAGTACCTGTTGGGGAGTTTTCAATAAGCTGGCACGGGAAAGGTCTTCATCAGACACTTCCGAAACATCTTCTACCGGAAGCTTGGGATGTTGCGATAACCATTCGGGCGTAGCCGCCAGAAAGCGGCAGGGAAATGCCCTAATAAATCGCCTACCAGCTTAGGCCCCTCTGCCAGAAACACTTTATCTGTTTTACGGTTCTTCTTCAGCTCCAAGTGAGTGGATATATTTGATGCGGTTTTTACTCAGTGCCATAAAATGTTGTTTGGTTTTTATTTCTATAAATCAAAAAACGGACACGATTATTTCTATATTTGCAAAGTAGATTTATGCGCAATTAATAATCCAGGTATGAAGAAAGGCTTTCGCTACGCACTATTTGCTACCGCCGTACTTTTATTCGCTTCATGTTCTGCCACGAAATATGTGCCGGATGGTTCATATTTATTGGACGAAGTGCGCATACAGACGGACAACAGGGAAATCAAGCCTTCAGGCCTCTCGATGTATGTCCGCCAAAATCCGAATGCCAAATGGTTCAGCCTGATAAAGACACAGTTGTACGTCTATAACTGGTCGGGGAGGGATTCTGCAAGTTGGATAAACCGCACTTTACGAAGAATGGGAGATGCTCCGGTCATATATAAAGAAGAAGAAACGGAACGCTCCAGTGAGGAAATGACAAAGGCCATGCAAAATATGGGCTATATGGGAGCAGTTGTCGAACCTGTCACGCACATAAAAAAGAAGAAGCTGAAACTGACTTATAAGGTTTCCAGCGGAAAGCCCTACAAGATACGTTCCCTCAAATATGACATCAAGGACGAGGAAAAATCAGAGAATACATGCGGCAGGATTCGGCAGGTACCTTATTTGACGGAAGGCATGTATTTCGATGTAAATCGTTTGGATGCGGAACGTCAGCGCATTACGGACAATCTTCTTCGTAACGGATATTATAAATTCAATAAGGAATATATCTCCTACACGGCAGATACGGTGAGGAATACCTACCAGGTGGATGTAACTATGCACTTGGCGCCTTTTCGGCAGCATAATGACAATACTCCGCAAAATCATCGCCAGTATTACATCAATAAGGTGAACTTCTATTACGGATTATAATGTATTGGAGTCATCCGCTTTGAGCAGCATAGAAATCAACGACTCCGTACATTACAAGGGTTTCCCCATATATTATAAGGATAAACTTTATTTGCGCCCGAAGGTGCTGACCAATAATCTGAGTATTGTGCCGGGCAGTTTGTACAACGAACCGGATGTGCAACGTACCTATTCCAATTTCGGACGTTTGCAGGCATTGAAATATACCAATATCCGCTTTTTTCGAGACACAGGTTGGCGATACTTCCAAACTGATTGCTTACGTAATGCTGACAAAGAGTAAGTACCAGTCGGTATCGTTCGAGTTGGGAAGGAACCAATTCTGCCGGAGACTTGGGGGCGGCTGCATCGGTATCGTTCCAGAACCGGAATATGTTCAAGGGTTCCGAGACTTTTATGATAAAGCTGCGGGGGGCCTACGAAGCGGTATCTGGTTTGCAAGGCGGATATAACCACGAGGGATTACACTGAATTGGGGGCAAGAGGCGACGATCAACTTCCCGCGTTTCCTTTTTCCTTTCCTGTCCAACGATTTCCGTCGGAAGATACGTGCCACTACGGAATTTGGCGTACAGTATAATTATCAGATACGTCCGGAGTTTTCACGCATCATTGCTTCTGCCAATTGGAGTTAAAATGGGGATTGCAACGTCAGCGTGCTCAGCATCGCATTGACCTGTTGGACATAAACTACCTGTATATGCCTTCCATTTCGCAGGAGTTCCGCGACAAATATTTGAATAACGAACAGAACTATATTTTAAAATACAACTACGACGACCGCCTGATTGTCCGCACAGGATACAGCTATACATACAATAGCGCAGGACAGGCATTGATGAATAATACAATAATCGGCAACTCGTATTCCATTCGCGTTAATTTTGAGTCTGCCGGTAATCTTCTGTATGCAGTTGCCAAAATGGCTGACATGAGGAAGAATGAAGACGACGGGAGTATTCATTGCTGAGTATCCCATTCGCACAATATGTCAAAGGGAGATTTCGATTTTGCCAAGAACATAGTCATCGACAATCGCAATTCCATCGCATTCCATGTAGGGGCAGGGGATAGCCGTCCCATACGGCAATGCAACCATTGTGCCTTTTGAGAAGCGTTACTTCTCCGGTGGCGCCAACAGTGTACGCGGCTGGTCGGTACGTGATTTAGGTCCGGGCGTTTTTCCCGGTGACGGAAATTTCATGAATCAGTCGGGAGATGTTAAGTTGGATGCAAGTATCGAATACCGCACACGCCTTTTCTGGAAGTTCAGAGGAGCAGTTTTTGTGGATGCGGGCAACATCTGGACACTGCGTGATTACAAAGATCAGCCGGGCGGCAAATTTGAATTCAACAAATTCTATAAGCAGATAGCAGTGGCCTACGGGTTGGGCCTGCGGTTGGATTTGACTTCTTTGTCCTGCGTTTTGACGGCGGCATGAAAGCTATCAATCCTGTGTTCAGTAACAGGAAAGAACATTTCCCTATTATACATCCCAAATTCAGTCGTGATTTTGCTTTCCACTTTGCGGTAGGATATCCATTCTAAAACAGTAAAGGCTACGCGCGGTTTCTTTGGAAACATTGCGCGTAGCCTTTCTTATTTAGTTCTTAATTTTCAATCCTCAACGTGCAGCGTAATAGGTGTTGACCATAGTTGCCTGACGAGCAGCAGAAATACCTTGAGCATCCAAAGTGACAGTCATATCCTCACCATTGGGCAAAGTGATCTGTGCCGTACCGTCGTTGTTCATCTGCAGGAGTTCGGTGCTTACACCGTCTGCTACGACATTCCAAGTATTCAAGTCTTTATCGTAAATCAACTCCATAGATGCAGTTTCGCCCTCTTTCGTGATAGAATAACCGTTTTCAAGGGTTTCTACCAAATAGTTTCCGTTTTCGCCCTTCACTTTCTTAACATCACCGACACTTGCCATCGGGTTGCTGCCACTCCAGAATTCAATAGAATTGATAACCAACGCATCTGCCAAATAGCATATACCATATACCGGAATGATATTGAATGCCAGGTAAACAAGCTCATTGACAAATTTATTTCCAATACCTTCGTTCCAACTCAACAGCTTGCTATGCAATCCGAAAGAACCGATACATGAACTGAAAAGAAAAGCACCGCATACCATTACAGTTGCAGCCAATTTCAAATTGAACTTTTTCATAATCACTTTCTTTTATTTTTTACTATATTTTGTTAAGGTTGTATTTAACCAGCCTTTTTTAGATTATTGCAAATATAGCCATTTTTATAAAAGAACACAAAAAAAGCCGTAAAAATTACACTTTGTAAGACAAAAAAGAGCCGTATCTGTCTCTATTTGCGAAAAAGGGATTTGGAAATCCAACGGTCTACCGCGAATTTACCCGGTCCTACAATGTACATCAGCACAAATACCACTAAGTAAACAAATGCAAGTTCCTTTACTGCAAACGGGTCATTGCCATGAACAATGAAGAATGCCACACACATCGTAAATATCATGGGAATCATAGCCAGCCTGTACAGAAAGCCTATGATGAACGCCATTGAACAGGCCAGCTCGCCGAATATATAGCCAACCCCAGGGAAAGAGGGCTGCCAATACCGAGAGGATCGGGGAAATACGGCTGAAAGTTCCTGATAGTTTGCCCATTTATCAATACCGTGATTCATCATCAGAATACCGAATACAATTCTGACTACTAATAATATGACAGATATGAAAAGTGCCGTCCGGCTTGACAGGAAATAAAAATCGTTTTAACATAATCATTCGTCTTTTTTTAAGTTGATATGTATTCTTAACAAATAAGAATGAATAAATGTTTACTCCGTTTCAAAGGCTTGATGATAATCCGCAATGAAGGGTCATAGGTGAAATAACTCCACATCCAGTCCACAAATATAAAAAGCCGGTTCTTTTACACCTACAATGCTCATCAAATGAACAAACAGCCACCACACTGCCCATGCCCGGAAAACCACCAAAACGCAGTTTCTTTAACTCTACAACGGCATGGTTGCGCCCGATAGTAGCCATAGAGCCTTTATTGCGATATATAAAAAGGGCTGCAAAGGCAAGCCTTGTTCCATACGCTGTAAGTTGACGATTAAATTTCTTGCTTGTTGAATAGCCGGCTGAACCACTTGTGGATGCCCCTTAGGGTAAGCATCGGAAGACATTAAGGCGGTATCACCGATGGCAAAGATATTGGAGTACTCACACAAGCGGTTATAACTGTCCACTTTCAAGCGGTTTCCCGGTCCGTATGCTTCGGAAGGTAATCCTTGCAACTGTTGGCTTTTACACCCGCCACCCAGAATACATTTTTTCGTATCAATAACCGGCCCCTCACTCAACACAAGCATCATTGCCTTCATAGTTGATGACCCTTGCATTCAGTTTAACCTCTACGTTCCGTTTTCCCAAATATTCCATTACCTCCGGGAGGATTTCTCCGAAAAAGCAGACAAGAGGCGAGGAGCGCCGTCTATGAGAATTATACGCATTTCATTGATGTTCAAGTCCGGATAATCTTGCGGAAGAACGAATTTTCGCATTTCTGCCAAAGCACCTGCCAGTTCTATGCCCGTAGCCCCGCCGCCTACTATGGCAAAAAGTCATCAGAACGCTTGCGTTCTTCTTCATTTCCGGTGTTTTGGGCCTGTTCAAAACTATCCAGAATTTGATTACGATTGAACAGGGCTTCCGATGTATTCTTTAAGGCCATAGTCTGTTTAGCCATGTCATTGTTGCCGAAATAATTCGTATCACATCCGGTAGCAATTACCAGATAGTCATAAGCCAACGTACCAATGGAAGTCTCCAGTAAGTTATTTTCCGGCATAATGCGTTGTGCTTCACAAATACGTATATGGAAATGCTCTCTTTTTCTTAAAGATTTTGCGGTAGGGAAAGGAAATGGCACTCGGCTCAATACCTGCCGTAGCCACCTGATAAAAGTAAAGGTTGAAAAATATGGTGGTTGTTCTTATCCAGTAGGACAATCTGATATTTATCGCTCTTCAGTTTCCTTGCCAGTTTCAGCCCTCCAAAACCGCCTCCCACAATGACCAGTCGTTTGCGGCCCTCTTTGTCGGGAATATCCATTGCTGTTTTCATATCTCAAGTTGTTCTTGGTTCATTATAAAGAAACACAGAGGATTAAGGAATGTTCTGTTGATGCCCAAGTTAAAATATTCTAAGGAAATAACAGACATTAAATAGGAAGAAACGGAAACAAAAAGCCCCGTAACATTGTTGTAACATGAATTATTTACAACTAACTTTGTCACGAAGTTTTCTTAGTATTGGAGAATGAGCACTGATTTGAAAACATGGCTATCATCATTAATCTTGTTGGTGACTGTAACCGCTGTTCATGCACAAACACGCTTGGCAGAAGTACATACTTCGGCCGGTACGGATTCTGTCACCGTCCTTGATTCGGCTTCTGCCAAACGGAGTTTTTTCAAGAAGTTCTTGGACTACTTCAATGACGCTAATAAAGAGAAGAAGAATAAAAAATTCGATTTTAGCATTATCGGTGGACCTCATTACTCCAGTGATACCAAATTGGGATTGGGGTTGGTGGCTGCCGGGCTTTTATCGTACCGACCGGAACGATACGATTCTGCCGCCTTCCAATGTTTCATTGTACGGAGATGTTTCTACGGTAGGCTTCTTATCTGTTGGGAATACGCGGGACGCATCTGTTTCCTCGTGACAAATATCGCTTTGAATTATAATTTATATTTCTACCCTTTCCGAGTTTATATTGGGGGGAAAAGGGTATGATAACGGAGTTAATAATGCCAATGAAAGCGATTATGACCGTTTTCAGGCGCAGATGAAAGTGGATTTTATGTTCCGGCTGGCACGCAACTTCTATGTGGGCCCTATGGCAGTGTTTGACTACATATATGGGCACAATATTGAAAAACCTGAATTGTGGGAAGGTATGAACGCACGCACCACAAATTTCAGTCTTGGGTTGTCACTGCTTTATGATTCGCGCGACTTCCTGACAAATGCGTATAAAGGAGTACTATTTGAGGATAGACCAACGTTTCAGTCCGGCATTTTTGGGAAATAAATATGCTTTCAGCAGTACAGAACTGGATACGAGGTATTATCATGAGGTGTGGAAAGGCGGCGTTCTGGCGGGGCAGTTTCATACTCTGCTGAATTACGGGAATCCACCCTGGGGACTGTTGGCAACTTTAGGCAGTTCGTATTCCATGCGTGGCTATTATGAAGGGCGTTATCGTGACAAATGTGCCATGGATGCTCAGATTGAGCTTCGCCAGCATGTCTGGAAACGGAATGGAGTGGCCGTATGGGTGGGGGGGAACTGTTTTTCCAAGGTTCTCAGAATTTGACGTGAAGCATATTCTTCCTAATTATGGCTTCGGCTATCGCTGGGAATTTAAAAAGAGGGTGAATGTACGTTTGGATTTAGGGTTTGGCAAACACCAGACAGGATTTATATTCAATATCAATGAAGCCTTTTAAAGAAATCAAGAAATGGTTTGAAAATCAAGAGAACTTGTTTTACTTGTTCCTGATAATTTTGATAGTACCCAATATCGTACTATGTTTTACTGAGCCTATGCCGCTTGTGGCGAAGGTGTGCAATGTGTTGTTGCCATTTTCCATATATTATATGGTGATGAGTTGGTCAGAGAAACTGCGGCAGGACTTTCTGGATATTGTTTCCTTTTTGTTTTTCGGAGCATTCAGATTGTGTTGTTATATCTCTTCGGACAGTCCATTATTGCTGTGGATATGTTTCTCAACCTGGTAACAACCAATTCCAGCGAAGCCTTGGAGTTGCTGGACAACCTGATACCGGCTATTGTTATTGTAGTGCTGTTATATATTCCGGCATTGGCAGTGGCGACGGTATCTGTCATCAAAAAAGGAATTGCCAGAGACTGTTTATCCACAGAGAGCGTAAGCGCGCCCGATTAGCAATGATTGCCGGGGTTTTGTCATTGGGAGCTGCCTATCTGTTTGACTCCCGCTATGAACTGAAATCGGATTTATACCCGGCCAATGTGTTATAACATTGCACTCGCCTTTCAACGCACTGCACAGACACAGAGCTATGCAAAAACATCGAAAGATTTCACATTCCAAGCTAAATCCGTTCATCCCCAAAAGAATAGGGAAGTCTATGTTATGGTTATTGGGGAAACGTCCCGTTCGGCTAATTGGTCGATTTATGGTTATAATCGCGAAACGAACCCCAAACTGTCAAAGGTAAAGGGACTAACAGCTTTCTGCCACGTCCTGACCGAATCCAATACTACACATAAAAGTGTACCTATGCTGATGTCTTCGGTTTCGGCACATGACTTCAATTCCATTTATCAACAGAAAAGTATCATTACAACATTCAAAGAAGCAGGCTATCAGACAGCTTTCTTCTCCAACCAGCGCTATAACCATTCTTTCATTGATTTTTTCGGAAAAGAAGCTGATACATGCAATTTTATCAAAGAAAATGTGAAGCATGCCAACTACAACCCTTCGGACGATGAACTGTTGGAACTGGTAGCCGCCGAGTTGGCAGAAAATGCTCCAAGCAATTTATCGTTCTCCATACCTATGGTTCCCATTTTAATTATCGGGAACGCTATCCTTCGGAAAACGCTTTTTTCTTACCCGATTTTCCTGTGGATGCCGAAGTGAAATATAAAGATAATCTGGTGAATGCCTATGACAACTCTATCCGCTATACAGATGATTTTCTGGCACGCCTTATCGGAATGTTGCAGGAACAGAACACAGATGCTGCAATGCTTTACTCTTCGGATCATGGAGAGGATATTTTTTTGATGATAGCCGACGCCTTTTCCTGCATGCGTCACCGGTTCCGTCTTATTACCAGATACATGTGCCGTTCTTACTGTGGATGTCTGACAGTTACCGGGACCATTATCCGTCTCTTTGGGAGAATACAATATCCAATAAGCAGAAAAAAACATTTCATCCAGTGCCTCTTTCTTCCACACGATGCTGGAGTTAGGAGGAGTTACAACGCCTTATCGAAATGATTCATTGTCTGTTGTAAATGTTTTGTTTACCGAAAAGCCCAGAGTGTATCTCAACGACCACAATGAAGCTCGTTCACTGAATGAGATAGGTATGGGCGAGGAAGATTTTTGAAATGTTGCAACAGAAAGGGGATACTATACCGGTAAAAACAATATGCCGACCGTTAAAACCGGAAAAGCAGCATCTGTTTAGAATAACGGATGCTGCTTTTATTTTTGTATCACCAATCATTGCCTACATGATTTTTTCCGACTAAAGATTCTATTCTTACTTTATAATTATTAACCCCTTCGGCAATGTTTTTTCCCGGCATCTGCCGTTCCCATTCCGTATGCGACAACAGGTGTCTGCCATACCATTCCGGCATGTAGGGCACTTGCCTGATAAGGCCTTAACAGTTCATCTATTGTGAAGTTGTTTCTTCCGCCACTGCGATATGCACTGTATTCGGAACCGGTAGTGACCGCTACCAATAATGCCTTTCCTGCCACAGCCGGAGTTTTAGCCAAATAAGTAAATACCTCATCCTGCCATTTCTTCAACAAGGAAGGAGCTGACATCCAATATAACGGGAATTGAAACACAATGGCAGAAGCCTGAGAAATAATCTTACTCCATGAGTCTACATTAAAAGCGTCTTCAGGGGCGCATTTCATACAAATTGTACACTGCCACTTCTTCCAGTTCTTTAATAGCATCCATTAATGCCTTATTGGCTTGCGAACTTTTAGATGTCGGATGTGCCAAAAGAATCACAACTTGTTTTATACCTTTATCCATAGTGTATCTTTATAATTTATAAATGTCAGTTGATTAGCTACAAAGATAAAAAAACATGAATATATAACAAAAAAGGAACAACTTTTGTTGTTCCTTTTTTGAGTACACCCCTCAGGGATTCGAACCCTGGACCCACTGATTAAGAGTCAGTTGCTCTACCAACTGAGCTAAGAGTGCATTTTTTTTTCTCGTTTGCGGGTGCAAAGGTAGCCCTTTTATTTTATTTCGCAAACAATCCTTAGACTTTTTTCGATGAAATCGGTATCTTTTTACTCAAACTCATATAGTTCGGAGGGAGTAGTTCGCTTTAAAGCGCAGAGTTGCACATCTTTACCCACTATAATGCCTTTCTCCCTCAGTTTCCATTCAACAGTTTTATAGGCCAACTCCGGATGATTATTGTCTTTACTTAAATGGCAGAGCCATATATATTGCAAGTGTTCTGTAATATTTTCGGCAAGAAATTCTGCGGTATCAATGTTACTCATGTGTCCGGTACGACCGGTTATGCGCTCTTTCAGGTATTGGGGATAAGTGCCCATACGCAGCATTTCATCATCGTAATTGGCTTCCAGTATCAAATAGTTCGCTTTACAGATATACTTGGCCGCAGTAGGGGTGATTTCGCCAAGGTCTGTGAGAAAAGAAAAAGACTTTTTACGTCTATCTCTATACAATAGCCCACATTGTCTGTGCCGTCATGAGGAACTTCAAAAGACTCAATACGGAAGTCTTCCAGTTGCATAGGCTGTTGTTTCTCCAGATAGCGGACGGATGAATGCAACTTCTCCGTCATGCAATAACTCTTATTAATACCTTCGTGAATGCGTGCCGTTGTATAAATAGGTATATTCAGTTTTTCTCCCAATCCGCCTACCGCTTTTATATGGTCGGCATGGTCATGGGTAACAAACACCGCACGTATCATTTCCATGTTGATACCTGCCTCTTTTAATCCTTTTTTATGGTACGGACAGCGATACCAGCATCAATAAGTATTCCGTATTTTTCAGTGCCTATATAATAGCAGTTGCCACTACTTCCGCTTGCAAGGCTTATAAATCTTACTTTCATTCTAATCTCCTTAATTACAAAAAGGCCGTCACCTTGAAAAAAAAGTGACGGCAAAGACAGTGCAAATAAGAGCAGAATTAAAAAGCTCACTTAATTTATGCCGAATGTAGCCTGTCTTTGCATTGGGAGGCAAATATATATAAAATATGCAATATAAAAGATTATACTTTCATCTTTTTTTTGTCGATGAATTCGGTGGTTTTTGCAAAAATCAGCAACGCTATGGCAGCCACCAAACCTATTCCCGCAAAGTAATACCAGATGTAATGCGCATTAACACTGGCTGCTTCCCAAAGCTTCCCGGCTCGCAAACAAGGCCGGATCAGGGCAATATTTAGTCAGCAGCACACCCGCGATACCAAAACCGAAGATGGAAGATAGGAAGGAATGGAGATGGCTAAATCCAAGATACATACCTTCTTCTCCCTCAGGAGCCTGTAAAAGAGAAATATTCCAGATAGCGCGGAGAAATAAAACATTCCGCCAAAGCTTGAATTACGATACCGGCTATCATCATTAATGTAATATTGCTCATCCCCGAAATGACATCATTGCCCAACAGATTTCCACATGCCATCAGCAATGCAGAAACCGGAATCAGAAACATACCGATATTCATGGAAGTAATGGCCGTACGCTTTGCCATCCACCTGGTGATGAAACTTACACAGCAAACCACAACAAAAGGATTTACATTGGCTATCCAGCCCGGCTTGGCCGTTTCGCCCGCCATACGGATAACATATTTGGGCATCGTAGCGTATAACTGTTGCTGCACCATCCAGAATCCCGTTATAATCAGGATAAGAATCAGCAGACGCCAGTTTGTAATGATGCGCAGGAAGCCCTGACCGATTTCACGCATACTTTTTACCTTCGCCTGCCGTATGTGCCGATTTATACAGAAGGACAACGGACAGCAACGCCAGAATAGTCATTGTGGCAGAGAAGAAGTTGATATAGATATAGGCCTGCTCACCGATAGCGTTGCGTAAGGGGTCGATAATGGTCTTTCCGGTAAAAGCACCGAAGTTCACCATCATATAAAAGATTGAATAACCACGGGCACGGTTTGCTTCGGTGGTTTCTTTCGCAACCGATGCGGATATGATAGATTTGATGAACGAACCGCCAAGCATGATGACAAACAAGACAGGAACAATCATCCAACGCTCACTGCTATCAACCAACCCTGAGAAACGGGTCACTTCACCATATTCCACCAGTCCGGCTGCTTCCAGCAATGTAGGCAGCACACCTAAACCTAAATAACCGGCCGATAACAGTGCGAATGCAATAATCATTGATTTGCGAAAACCAATCTTATCGGCATAAGCTCCGGTAAAAATCGGGAAGCAGATAAAGACCGCCTGAAAACAGACCGGAAATCATGCTTGCTTCAAAATCGTTAAAACCTAAAATATTGGACAAATAAATGGTGAGAACAATAAATACGGCATAATATGCCATGCGTTCAAAAAGTTCTACTGTGTTGCTTACCCAGAAGGCTTTAGCTAAAACCTTTGGCGTTAGTTGGGGGTGATTGAGTCATCCTTTACTGATTAATAGTTATGTTTTAATTACTTATATTTGCAGCAAATATACTCAATAACAATAAAACGGACAACAGTATGAAAGATAAAATAGAAGTAGTAGCATTCGATGCAGACGATACTCTCTGGGAGAATGAGCTTTATTTTCAAGAGTTTGAGCATAAATTCTGTGATTTGCTGAAAACATATCAGCCACCGGCAGCCGTTTCGCAGGAGCTGTTCAAGACAGAGATGAAAAACCTGCACATGTATGGCTACGGTTTGAAAAGCATGATGCTCAGCATGATTGAAACAGCCTGCCGGATTACCGGTGGAAAGGAAAAATTCTGCATTGCGCAGAAGAAATTATCAGATTGGGACAGGAACTTTTGCAAAAAGCCCGTCACACTACTGGACGGAGTGGAAGATGTATTGCTCCAGTTACAAGGAAAATACAAACTGGTACTGGCTACCAAAGGAGACTTATTCGATCAAAAAAGGAAAGTCATGGACTCCGGACTGGTGAGATATTTCTGCCACATTGAAATAATGAGTGATAAAAAGAGGCCGATTACCAAAAGCCTTTCTCAACACAGTGGGATGTGCTCCGCAGAATTTCCTGATGTTGGGAAACTCCATAAAATCGGACATATTACCGATACTGAATTTAGGAGGATACGCTGCCCATATACCTTATCACATTACCTGGCAATACGAAAACCACGAAGGGAACGTAACTCATCCCAATTTCCTTCAATTGAAAAATATCAAAGATATAATAGGGTATCTCCTATAATGAAAGCCCTTCCGCGCTTGTCAAAACCACTCCATTGTTGGAATCGCTTATGTGGAAGGGCTAATTTGAATTATATCGTCTTTGTTCTTAGAACTGGAAGAACTTCTTTGCGTTGTAATAGCTGATATCTTCAATCATCTGATTTACGCGTTCCATTTCGGCAGCAGGAATCTCTCCGTTCTCTACATCGCGGCCAACAAGGTTACACAATGTACGGCGGAAATATTCATGACGCGGATAGGAGAGGAAAGAGCGTGAGTCAGTCAGCATACCTACGAAACGGCTCAGCAAACCAAGTACTGAAAGTGCGTTCATCTGCTTCTCCATACCATCCTTCTGATCAAGGAACCACCAGCCTGAACCGAACTGAATCTTGCCGGCAACAGTACCGTCCTGGAAGTTGCCCAACATGGTAGCGATTACCTCATTGGCACATGGGTTCAGATTATACAGAATGGTCTTTGTCAGTTTGCCTTCCGAATTCAGACGGTCGAGGAATTTAGCCATTGCCTTGGCAGTAGTGAATTCGCCGATAGAATCAAAACCAGTGTCGGGACCGAGCAGTTTGAACATTTTGCTGTTGTTGTTGCGGATAGCCCCGTAGTGGAATTGCTGTGTCCAGCCCTTTTCCCAATCCATCTCGCCAAAGGCAACCAGCATAGCCGACTTGAACTTCAGGATTTCTTCCTTGGTCAATGAAGTGCCGCCATATACCTTATTGAAGATCGCCTGAATTTCCGCATCCGTATAATCCTCTGCATAGAACTCCTCAATACCATGATCGGACAGTTTGCATCCCTGAGCAGCAAAGAAATCGTGGCGCTTGCGCAAAGCGGCAATCATATCGTCGAAAGTAGAAATAGTCACACCGCTTACTTCCGCCAGCTTCTCTACGTAAGCACGGAAATCGCCGGGAACTTCCACCGCCATCGCCTTGTCGGGACGCCAAGTGGGAAGCATTTTGATTTCAAAGCCGCTCTCACGAGTCTTTATATGGTATTCCAGTGAATCAACAGGATCGTCCGTAGTACACACGGTTTCCACGTGATAACGGCGCATCATGCCGCGGGCAGAATATTCGGGTTGTTTCAGCTTCTCGTTACATTCGTCGTAGATTTCACGTGCGGTCTTATGGGGTTCAGAATCTTGTCAATGCCGAATGCCGTCTTCAACTCCAGGTGCGTCCAGTGATACAAAGGATTGCGGAAAGTATAAGGTACGGTTTCCGCCCATTTCTCAAACTTTTCCCAATCGGTGGTGTCCTTGCCGGTACAGAAACGTTCGTCCACACCGTTGGTGCGCATGGCACGCCACTTGTAGTGGTCGCCTCCCAGCCAGATTTCCGTCAGTGACTTGAATTGGTAGTCGTCTGCTACCATTTGTGGAATTAAATGACAGTGATAGTCGATAATCGGCATTTTAGCCGCATGTTCGTGGTACAACTTCTGCGCGGTTTCAGTCTGCAACAGGAAGTTCTCGTCCATAAAGTTTTTCATCTTCTTGTGTTTTTAAGTATCTAAAAAAATTACTTTCTTGTCATTACACCTATATAGTATTGATTGTAAAGCTAATAGGCCCGATAACGCTTTTTGCTTTTATTAACCGTTATCGAACACAAAAGTAGAGATTTTACTTGGAGAAACAAAATAATTCGTATCTTTGCGGCAAATATTTATAATATTTAAGTTTTGAACGTAAGACCTTTTAGCGCCTTAGGAACAGGAAAGATGGAAAGCAGGAATTATACGATAAAAGACATTGCGCGTATGGCAGGCGTATCCGCCGGAAATCAGACCGCGTGCTTCATAACCGGGGCGACGTATCCCGTGCAAGCAGAGATAAGGTTCAGAAAGTCCTCGATGAAATCGATTATCATCCCAACATGTTTGCCATAGGTCTGGCGGCAAAGAAGCGTTACCATATAGTATGTATCATACCTTATTATATAGAGCATGATTACTGGAGTTCCGTAGCACAGGGATAGAACGGGCAGCGCAAGAGTTGCGTCCGTTCAACGTCGGGATAGATTACGTGTTCTACAACCATGCGGACAAAACGTCTTATGAAAAGCCTGCGCATTGCTTCAGGCAGAACCTGTTGATGCAGTATTGATTGCCCCAAACTTTCAGTATGAAACATTGCGACTGACATCCTATCTGGAAAGCAAAAAGTGCCATATGCTTTCATTGACTTCAACATGGAACAGACCCACGCATTATGTTATATCGGTCAGATTCCAAAATCAGCGGATATATCGCCGCCAAGATATTAATGAACCGCTATCAAGAAGGGCAGGAGATTGTGCTTTTCTTGAACAATCAAAAAAACAGTCCGGCTGAAGTCCAGATGCAGCGCCGCCTGGAAGGTTTCATGCAATATTTTGCGGCTGAACATAAGGATCTGATTATACACGACGTCGTGCTCCACAAGGAAAACACCGCTTCCAATGAAGAGTTACTGGACACTTTTTTGCCGAGCACCCCAAGGCTGCATTGGGAGCCGTATTCAACTCCCGCGTATATCAAGTGGCAGACTATTTGCAGAAAAAGGGACACAGGCTGGACGCATTGGTAGGCTACGACCTGCTTCAAAAGAATGTGGAACACCTAAAAAGCGGTGAAGTGAATTACCTCATCGGGCAGCGGCCGGGACTGCAAGGCTATTGCGGCATCAAAAAAGCACTGTGCAATCACGTTGGTATTCAAAAACCGGTTACAGCCGTAAAATACATGCCTATCGACATCCTGATGAAAGAAAACATTGATTTTTACTTCGAGTTTGAATAATTCCCCAAACGTGATAAGTTCAAATTGGAATCCATAATTTATAATTAAAATCATTTTCAAGATGAAAGCATTAAACAAACAGACGGCTCCCAAGTCCGTTGCTCCCGAACGAATCATCCAGTTCGGTGAAGGTAACTTCCTTCGTGCATTTGTAGACTGGATTGTTTACAACATGAACCAAAAGACCGACTTCAACAGTAGCGTCGTGGTGGTTCAGCCTATCGAAAAAGAGGAATGGCAGAATGGCTGAACGGCCAGGACTGCCTTTACCATGTCAACCTGCAGGGCCGTTTGAACGGTGAAGCGGTAATCAGCCTCACGCGTATCGACTGCATCAGCCGCGCATTGAATCCCTATTCTCAGAACTCTGCATTCATGGCGCTTGCCGACCAGCCCGAAATCCGTTTCGTTATCTCCAACACCACGGAAGCCGGCATCGCGTTCGACCCGAACTGCAAGTTCAGCGACGCCCCCGCATCTTCCTATCCGGGCAAGCTGACCCAGTTGCTGTTCCGTCGTTTCAAGACGTTCAAGGGCGACAAGAGCAAAGGCCTTATCATCATGCCTTGCGAATTGATTTTCCTGAACGGACATCACCTGAAAGAATGTATCTACCAGTACATCGAACTGTGGAAAGACGACTTCGGAGCGGATTACGAGAAGTTCAAGACCTGGTTCACAAAGTACTGCTATGTATGCGCCACTTTGGTGGACCGCATCGTTCCGGGCTTCCCGCGCAAGGAGATTGCGCAGATTCAGAAGAAAATCTGTTATGCCGACAACCTGGTTGTACAGGCCGAAATCTTCCACCTGTGGGTTATCGAAGGCAGCCGAGAATCTCTCTCCCGCCAGTCTGGCAGAGGAGTTCCCTGCAAACAAGGCGGGATTGAACGTACTCTTCGTGAAGTCCGAAGCTCCTTACCACGAAAGAAAGGTTACTTTGCTGAACGGTCCTCACACCGTGCTTTCTCCGGTGGCCTACCTCAGCGGCGTAAACATTGTGCGTGACGCCTGCAATCATCCGGTCATCGGCAAGTATGTCCGCAAAGTGCAGTTCGATGAACTGATGCAGACGCTGAACCTGCCTATCGACGAGTTGAAGAAATTCGCTGCTGACGTACTGGAGCGTTTCGACAATCCCTATGTAGAGCATCAGGTGACCAGCATCATGCTGAACTCTTTCCCGAAATATCAAACTCGCGACCTGCCGGGCCTGAAAACCTACTTGGAACGCAAAGGCGAACTTCCGAAGGGATTGGTGCTGGGTCTTGCCGCTATCATCACATACTACAAAGGCGGCGTACGTGCCGACGGCGCTGAAATCACCCCGAACGACGCTCCCGAAATCATGCAACTGCTGAAAGACCTTTGGGCAACAGGCGATACCCGCAAGTAGCGGAAGGCGTATTGGCAGCCAAAGACCTTATCTGGGGTGAGCATGGCGACCTGAATACCATTCCGGGATTGACGGATATGGTTACCGATTTCTTGAACTCTATTCAAGCAAAAGGTATGCTGGAAACTGTGAAAGGTATTCTCTAAACAAGAATCCGCATTATAACAGGGAACAGGGCAAGGCTTCGGCTTTGCCCTGTTTTTTTTTACACCCGCCCCGCCAATATAATGACCGCTATATGATGTCAACCGGATTTTTCACGTACCTTTACAGGATAAAACATATTCACTAAAAAATTCGAACAACGAATGGAAAACAACTCCGACTTAAACAATCAAGCAGCCCAATACACATTGTGCTTCAACACCCGATGCCCGAAAGCCGAAAGCTGCCTGCGGCACAGTATGACACAATACACCACGGCGCAAAACGCCCGATTATCCGTCATCAACCCCCTCTGCTATCCGGCGGCAGGGAAGGAGTGCCCGCACTTCCGCAGAAACAAGAAGGTACGGGTGGCATGGGGCTTCAAGAACTTTACGATGATATGCCCGCACGCATTTCCCATGCCATTCACCTCAATCTGGAAGCCATATTCAACCATTCGCCCTATTACCGGTATCGCAACCAGAAGTTGGGACTCACTCCGAAACAACAGGAATGTATCCGCCAAGTATGCAAAAAGCATGGTTGGAATGAGGAGATCGTATTCGATCGGTATACCGAAGAGTACGAGTGGTAAACGTTTCGGCAGGAACCCCGGCAAAGGTTTCAACTGAAATCAGCCAGGGGGAGTTTGACGGCCAACGGTTGGTACAGGAAATTCCACCCGTTGGTACGGTCTATACTACCTTACTATGGTACACGTCGTACCATGGTGAGGTACAGACAATACCAAGCTTGAGGTACAAGCCGTACCAAACAAGGAAACTTTCCGGTACACGTATGTATCTGACAAATAGTGAAGTGCGCGATGTAAATATGCAAATGAATTTTCCCTCTGCTACTCTGCCGCCCGAAGGATGAACGTGGTAGCGCCGATAGTCACAATCGCTCCGTCTTCAATGCGGACGCGATCCTTATCGCCTAAAAATTTCATTGTTAAGGAAAGTGCCCGTCAGGCTCGGAGCGTCACGCAGTGTATAAACAAGTTTTCCCTGCTTGTTGCGCTTCACGTTGATGACGCAGTGGTTGCGGTCCATACTCATGTCCGAGGTCTCTATCGGAACGTTGATAACGGTTCCCACACACCGGCGCCCAATCTTATTATCTCCCTCCTGCAACGGCAGTACCTGCTTGAACCCGAAAACATTCTCGATCACCGTAATGCTTCCGAAAGCTTCTTTGTATTCTGTTTCATCCAAGCGCTCCTCTTTCTGCGGTACTTTCATCTTTGTCTTGCCCAAGCGGATGCTGAATTGTTTCTTGCAGTTCTCGCAGACAAACACCAAAGACTGGCCTTCTGTGTATTTTGTTTCATCGAAAGTCAGATAGTTCTCACATTTGGGGCAACGGATACGTTTCATTGGATTGACGGGAATAATTTGGTAATTAATAATTCACTACGGAGAAAGTCATTTCTTCAGCACCCAAGCACTTTGGTATGTTTCATCCAGACGGATTTGATTTAAAGCGCGATATGCTTCTTTTCTCTGTGGCACAGGACTGGATGCTGACACGCATCTTGCCGTCGCCTATAATCGCTTTGGCGCCTGCATATCCTTTGGCAACCAACTGTTGCGCCATAGCGTTGGCATCTTTTTCGGTGCCTACACTGGCAACGATGATATGATAAGGCATATTTGCCGGTTGAGGGGCAGAAACAGTGGGTGCCGTCTCCGTTTCAGGGCGGCTGGCAGGAACCGCAACAGGCTGCTGGCGGACTTTCACTTCTTTCACAGCAACAGGAGCCACAGTCTTTTTGTTTGCCGTCTGCGACAGATTGGCCTGAGAAGCTCTTGCTTTCTTGGCACGGGGTTGCTGACGGACAACAATCGGAGTGATGGCCAATGACTGTTTCTCGATCTGTTCGAACAAGTCGCCGGGAAGCAACCGGGCATAGTTGGCTTCCACCACTTCGGTATTCTCTATGGGTGTAGAAAAGAAAAAAGAACAGAGCCACAATGGCTATCATAGCGGCCGCATTAGTCAGATAAGAAGGGTTGATGCCAATCCTATACGCACGTTTCTTCTCTTTCCGCACAGCAGGTGTGAAAAGGAACAGCCTTGTTGTCATAAGGCTTGCGCAAGACTGTCAGTTCCTGCATCTCAAAACAGTCCAGTCCATACAGATGTGGGTGGTAATCTTATTGTTGTAAGGGAACGAAGTCGTAAGTATCATGAATGGAATAACGCAATTCACCCACATTGGGCAAATCCGCCTTCCCGTCTTCATGGAGAAGGGACAATAATTCTTTCACCGTTTTGTCCACAATCTTAGTGGCATCGGAAAAAGTCAGTGCCATATACAGCCATATAAGATTGCACCAGCAGCCGTCGTTCATCTTCAACTGCGGATTGAAACCAATGGTACGGGTAGGGGGCAAAAACGTATTCTCTTCCGCCACTCTCATTGCCGGAGCGTAGTGGGCGACAAATCCGCCCAAACCCGGAACAATGACACAATCATTCTCCAATAACAATACTTCTATATGCTGTGCTAATTCAATCATGCTACAAAAGTAGCGGTTTTATCGGATATATGCCACTTTCGGGCTGCTTTTCTTACTAAGAATTTATAAACACGGCAAACTTTGGAAACTCCTTTATCGCCCATGACTGATATATTAGTTTTTTTTCTTACTTTTTGCAGCGTTTTACACGTCTCTTTTAATCAAGACTATAAACTATATTATATTATTTGAAATGAACACAGATTACTGTCAGCACTTGACCAGATATAGACTATCCGACATCATGCGTATCCCTATCTGTTTATTGGCTTTCATTTTTGCAGGAAATGGTATAGCAACCGCGCAGGTTTTCCCCTTTTGTAGAATACGGAGCTACCGTACATACGGGAGACAACACCCCCCCTTGTGGCAAGTGAGCAACCAACAGGGGTTGGGATCTATTTATGACAATACTTATGTGCGGGGCGGGGTAGGCTACAAGCACAAACTGGGCAAGTGGAAGTTTGAAGAAAAGCTGGACATGGTAGCGGCTGCCGGAATGAACTTCAAGGGCGACAAGGACATCTTTATCCAGCAAGCATACATAGATGTACGTTATAAATGGCTGGGGCTGTTTGCCGGAAGCCGCGAGAAAGGGCGCTCCATTGTTGAATAATGCCCTAAGCAGCGGCGATATGACATGGTCGGGCAATGCGAGACCCATTCCCCAAATAATGGTAGGTATCCCCGAATACCTTTACATACTTCCGCGACTTGCCATAAAAGGTGAGATTTCTTATGGCTGGTTCACCGACAACAAATATCAGGAACGCAAAGTGGGAGCGGGCTATTGGTATACAAAAGACATTAAGTACCACCACAAAGAAGGATTTGTCCGGGTGGGAGTGCCCAACGGGAAATGGCAGTTTGACATCGGCATGACACTTGACACGCAATTCGGCGGACACATGATCGGTGCCGACGGCAGCACAACGGATTTAGGCAATACACTGAAAGATTATTTCAGAGTATTTATCCCCGGCTCCGGCAGTGAAGACAAACCCTGGAACGACAGCAATTTCTATCAGGGCAACTTCCTGGGCAGCGAACAAATCAAGCTGACCCACCGCGCGGACAAATTCTCTATCAGCGCATACCTGTGCAATCACTTTGACGACTTCTCTGCCATGGACAAACAAAACGGTTGGGACGGTTTATGGGGACTCGAAATGAGTTTCAACAACTTCAATCCTATCAACGCCGTTGTCCTTTGAGTTTTTACAGACCACCAATATGAGCGGTCCGCTGCACGGCTTGCACGAACCAGAAGAAGGTCCCGTACACAAGACCGGCGGTTCCGACAACTATTACAACAACGGTCTTTACCCCGGCTGGGCGCATTGGGGCATGGTGATAGCCAATCCGTTGATTGCTTCGCCTATCTATAACCAGGACGGTGACATGACGTTCAAGTACAACCGCATAAAAGCGCTGCACATCGGCTGGAGCGGACAAATAACTTCCGAATGGAGCTACATAGCCAAAATGAGCCACAACAGAACATGGGGTACTCCCGGTGCTCCCACACTGGATATTCTGGAGAACTTTTCGGCCTATGCCTCGTTCTCTTATTCTCCCGAAAGATGGAAAGGCTGGAACTTCAACGCCTCTCTCGCTTTGGACATGGGAGATATATACGGAGACAACTTCGGATTTCAAATGAAAATACATAAAACATTCTAAAGCAATGAACTACATACAGACAGAAATTGAGGGCGTATGGATCATCGAACCGAAAGTGTTCAATGACGCACGCGGCTACTTCATGGAGGCCTTTAAGGAAGAAGAATTCCGTGCCAATATCGGCGATGTGCATTTCGTGCAGGACAACGAATCAAATCCTCTTTCGGCGTACTGCGCGGGTTGCATTATCAGAAAGGCGAATACAGCCAGGCGAAGCTGGTACGTGTCATAAAAGGTAAAGTTTTGGATGTTGCGGTCGATTTGCGCCGTTCTTCTCCTACATTCGGCAAGTACGTCAGCGTGGAACTGAGCGAAGAGAACAAGCGTCAGTTCTTTATTCCCCGCGGATTTGCCCATGGCTTTCTGGTACTGAGCGAAGAGGCAATCTTTACCTTACAAAGTGGATAACGGCTATGCCCCTCAGGCAGAAGCATCCATCCGCTTCAATGATGAAACCATAGGCATCGACTGGCCGGTTGCGGAATCTCAGTTCATATTATCGGAGAAAGACGGACATGCCGTATCTTTCAAAGATGCGGAATATTTTGAATAAGATATGAAGATAGCCATTGTCGGTACGGGGTACGTCGGTTTGGTAACCGGTACTTGTTTTGCTGAAATAGGTGTCAATGTCATTTGCGTCGACACAAACAGCGAAAAGATAGAAGCATTGAAGCAGGGTATTATCCCAATCTATGAGAACGGATTGGAAGATATGGTGCACCGGAATACAAAGGCGGGACGTTTGCAATTCACCACTTCTTTGGAAAGTTGTCTGGACGAAGAGGACGTCATATTCAGCGCTGTGGGAACTCCACCCGACGAGGATGGCAGTGCAGATCTGAGTTATGTGCTCGAAGTGGCACGTACCATCGGGCGCAACATGAAGAAATACGTTCTGGTAGTAACCAAGAGCACCGTTCCGGTGGGTACTGCCAAGAAAGTGCGCACAGCAATTCAGGAAGAACTGGACAAGCGGGGAATACAGATAGAATTCGATGTTGCCTCCAACCCTGAGTTCCTGAAAGAAGGGAATGCCGTAGCAGACTTCATGAGTCCCGACCGAGTTGTGGTGGGTGTGGAATCCGAACGTGCAAAGAAACTGATGAGCAAACTCTACAAACCGTTTCTGCTGAACAACTTCCGCGTTATCTTCATGGATATTCCGTCTGCCGAAATGACCAAATACGCAGCCAACTCCATGCTTGCCACCCGCATCAGCTTCATGAACGACATCGCCAACCTATGCGAGCTGGTGGGAGCCGACGTCAATATGGTACGCAGCGGCATCGGTTCCGATACGCGTATCGGCCGTAAGTTCCTCTATCCGGGCATCGGATATGGCGGCTCATGCTTTCCAAAGGACGTAAAGGCACTGATTAAGACTGCCGAACAGAACGGTTATCAGATGCGTGTGCTCCAGGCTGTAGAGGAAGTCAATGAAAAGCAGAAAAGCATCTTGTTCGAAAAGCTGCAACGGCACTTCTGCAGTGATTTACACAACAAGACAATAGCCTTGTGGGGACTGGCCTTCAAACCGGAAACGGACGACATGCGTGAGGCTCCTTCTCTAATTCTGATAAACAAGCTGCTGAACATCGGCTGTAAAGTGCGCGTGTACGATCCTGCCGCCATGACGGAGTGCCGCCGCAGGATAGGCGACAGCGTCTGCTATGCCACCGATATGTACGATGCCGCACTCGATGCGGATGCCTTGATGCTGGTAACGGAATGGAAAGAATTCCGCCTGCCGTCATGGGCCGTTATCAAAAAAAAAGGCCATGAGAACCCCGGTGTTACTGGACGGTCGTAATATCTACGAAAAGAAAGAAATAGAAGAACTTGGATTTACCTACCACTGTATAGGTAAATAAAAGGAAGGAGATGAAAATGAAAAGACTCATAATTGAGTTATGTTGCGCCATAGCGTTGGTGGCATGTGGTAATAGCCAAGAACCAAAAGCCGGTGAAGAAGACCTCAGGGCCAAGTCTCTGCTTCAGGGTGTCTGGATAAATGATGAAACCGAACTGCCCCTGATGCGTATAGAAGGAGATACCATATACTATGCCGATCCTCAGAATATCCCCGTATCATTCAAGATTATACGAGATACGATGTATGTGTACGGCAACAATACCGCAGCTTACAAGATTGACAGGCAGACGGAATACAGTTTCTGGTTCCATTCTCTGGCGGATGAAATTGTAAAGTTACACAAGTCGGAAAAACCCCGAAGACATACTTGCCTTTGAGAATAAGGAAGTGGAGGTGATCCCCATTACGGAAGTTATGAAGAAGGATAGCGTAGTGATGTATAAAGGCATACGCTACCGGGGGTATGTCTATATCAACCCCTCAAAGATGAAAGTTATCCGCACGTCCTATTCGGAAGATGGAATCAGTGTGGACAACGTCTATTATGACAACGTTATACATATCTGCGTGTATGAGGGCAGGCAAATGTTGTACGGCAAAAAGACATCACCAAGAAAATGTTTGCCGGTATCTTCCCAACAGAGACTCTGAACCAAATGATCCTTGCCGATATGAATTTTATGGGAGTGAACAATAAAGGCTACCAATATCAGGCAACTCTATGCGTACCGGAAAGTTCCGTATACAGTTTGGCAAATATAACAATCGGATTTGATAATCAGATGAGCATAAAAAAAGCGGAATAAATTCCGCTTTATTTACTATTCTTGTTTCTTTGTTCCGGAGGAGCTGGCCTGCCTTCTCTTCGTCTGCTATTATTCTGGTTACCACCTTTGCCGGTTCCGTTGTTCCGGCGTCCGCCGCCTTTAAAGCTGCTGCGTTTGCGTCCGTCATTGGAGCGCGGCTTGTATTCGGGAGCTTCACCCAGCTCTTCCGGCACAGGTATCTTATAGATTGCTTTTTCAGGAAATTCTCTATGCTCTTGAAATTAGTCTGCTCCTTTTCATTGACGAAAGTAAGGGCTACACCGTCATTATTGGCACGTGCCGTACGTCCGATGCGGTGCACATAATCTTCACTGTCATGCGGCACGTCAAAATTGATAACCAGACGGATGTCATCGATGTCGATACCGCGGGCAACAATATCGGTAGCTACCAGAATATTGATTCGTCCCGCCTTAAACTCGTACATCACTTCTTCACGCTGTGCCTGCTCAAGATCCGAATGCATCTCTCCAACATTCAGCTTCATCTGCTTCAATGCCTTGGTCACCTCTTTCACCTTCAACTTGGAGGAAGCGAAGATAATGACACGTTCGGGGTCTGCTCGGCGAAAAGACTGCGGATGATACCCAATTTCTGGTTCTCATAGCATATATAGGCAGCCTGTACGATTTTCTCGGCAGGTTTGGAAACGGCAAGTTTCACTTCTGCCGGATTATGCAGAATGTTTTGCGCCAACTGTTGTATCTTGGCAGGCATCGTAGCCGAAAACATAATGGTCTGACGCTCCTTAGGCAGGAATTTCACAATCTGCATAATGTCATCATAAAATCCCATATCGAGCATACGGTCTGCTTCATCCAAAATGAAATAGGAGACGCGTGAAAGGTCTACATATCCCAGACTGAGATGAGCTATCAGACGTCCCGGAGTAGCGATTACAACATCCGCTCCCAAAGTCAGTCCTCTTTTTTGCTGCTCGAAAAGCACTCCGTCATTACCGCCGTACACGGCCACGCTGCTCACCGGCATGAAATAGGAGAAACCTTCCATCTGCTGGTCTATCTGCTGAGCCAGTTCCGTGTGGGGCCATTACTATACAGTTGATGGAATCTTCGGGATGCCCGCCTTCCGAAAGCTTGTTCAATATAGGTAACAGATAGGCAGCTGTTTTTCCGGTCCCGGTTTGTGCAACAGCTATCAAATCCCGGCCTTCGAGTATAACAGGTATTGATTTTTCTTGTATCGGAGTGCACTCGTCAAAGCGCATTGCGTCCAGTGCTTCAAGCACATTGTCATTTAAATTTAGTTCAGAAAACTTCATGTATTTCTTTATATTTGCTGCAAAGATAAAAAAAAGCTGCAAACCGGGGCAGAACAAAATAAGCCGCTTAAAAAAACAGGCTCCTATGATAATTAATTATCGCAGGAGCCTGTGAATTTTATCGTACGGACTTATTTTACCGCGGAATATCTATATAGGAATCCTTGAATCCCAAGAAATAAAGCACTCCGTCCAAGCCGATGGTATTAATGGACTGTTTGGCATTTGCCACCACTTTAGGTTTTGCATGGAATGCAATGCCCAATCCGGCTATCCCCAGCATCGGCAAGTCATTGGCTCCGTCACCTACTGCAATGGTCTGTGCTATATCCACTTTCTCAACCTGCGCTATCAGACGCAGCAGTTCCGCTTTGCGTTTGCCGTCCACTACATCGCCGAGATAACGTCCGGTCAGTTTGCCATTCTCTATTTCCAGTTCATTGGCATATACATAGTCAATGCCGTATTTCTGCTGGAGATAATGCCCGAAGTAAGTGAAACCACCTGAAAGAATAGCTATTTTATAACCATATTTCTTCAGAACATACATCAGTCGGTCGACCCCCTCCGTAATAGGCAGGGTTCTCGGCAATCTCCTGCATGACAGATTCGTCCAACCCTTTCAATAATGCCACCCGCTCACGGAAGCTCTCCGTAAAGTCTATTTCTCCCCGCATGGCACGTTCCGTGATAGCCTTTACCTGCTCGCCGACACCTGCACGAATGGCCAGTTCGTCGATAACTTCGGTCTCTATCAGGGTGAGTCCATATCAAAAACAGATAAGGCGGCGCATACGGCGATACATATTATCCAGTTGGAAAGAGAAATCCATTTCCAGTTCACTGGCCAGCCGCATCAGTTCTTCTTGCATACCGATACGGTCTTTAGGGGTGCCTCGTACGGAAAATTCAATGCAGGCACGCGTCTTTGTATCACATTCGTCCAACGGAATACGCCCCGTAAGACGTTTGATGGCATCAATGTTCATTCCTTGCTCCGCCAGAATACGGGTCACCGCCGAAATCTGACGGGCAGACAACTTTACGTCCGAGCAACGTGAGAATGTAACGGTTCTTGCCCTGCATGCTCACCCAGTCCTCATATTCTTTTGCTGTAATAGGGTAGAAACGGATGGTGACACCCAAAGGACGATGCCTTGAAAAGCAGCTCTTTTCATGATAAAGCCGGAATGTTGTTCTTCCGTCTTACATAAAATACCTAACGACAGGGTGTTATGGATGTCGGCTTGTCCGATGTCAAGGATAGTTGCATCGTACTTGGCAAGAATTTCTGTAACCGAAGCCGTCAGTCCCGACGGTCTTCACCTGTTACGCGGATCAGGATAAGTTCTGTACTCTAATGGTTTCATGTTGTCTATTAATAGGATAACAAGCCACAAAAAGTAAGGAAAAATCCCGCCTTTATGCTAAATAACATAAAAAATTGCACTAAAAAGTGAGAAAATCGCTTGTTTATTTGGAAGTTTCTTTAAGAATTACTTACCTTTGCACCCGATTTCAGAATTAAAGGCTTTGAGTATCAATGAATTCCTCTCATTGCAAGGTCTGAGAAGATGACATTCCGGGAAGAAATCACTGCCAAAAAGGACAGTCCCGGATAATTAACCAAAAAAAATCGTGTTACATGAAATATGTAAATGGATTTTTGTTGTATTACTAATGGTTCCTTGACTTCTTTTGTAGAAAAAGACAAACCGACCGGCGGTTTGAATGTGGGTGACATAGCCCCGGACTTCAAAATCCAATCTATGTCTGCCGGGCAACCGTTAGCCGAACTTTTTCGGACATGAAAGGCAAATATGTGTTGCTTAGCTTTTGGGCAAGTTATGACGCGCACTCCCGGATGCAAAACGCGAGTTTGAGCAATGCTTCGTTCCGCTTCCCGCAATGAAAATGTAGAAATGGTTTCCGTCTCATTCGATGAGTATCAGTCTATCTTTAAGGAAACCGTTCGTAAGACCAAATAGTTACGCCCACCTGTTTCGTGGAAACTAAAGGCGAGTCCTCCGGCTTATTCAAGAAATATCGCTTAGGTCGCGGATTTACTAACTATTTACTGGATGAAAATGGTGTGATTATTGCCAAAAACATCTCTGCTGCAGAGCTTTCGGGCTTACTTGAATTAAGCGCTTCAATGCACAGCATGGCAATGAAGGGATTAAAGAACCTGTAAGAAGAAAGTGGGGATTCTTCCGACAAAGGCGGTCTGTCCGCCTGAAAAGAAAGAAGAACAAAACAAAAGAGGAAATGAATACAACAAAAAAGCCGTCCCGCACTTGTGGAAACACAAGAGTGGGACGGCTTTTATTTTTTACACTATTCTGCGGTATGCTTTGACAACAGCTTCCTACAGTTGCCTACTTCGGCGCTTTCTTATACAAATAGAATGCTATGAATGCATAAAGCAGGTTCGGTATCCATACCGCTATGACGGGCGGCACATTACCATTCACTGCAAATGTAGAGGCAATCGTCTGGAACAGGATATACGAGAAACTTAATCCCCAAGCCTATGCCCAAATGCAATCCCATGCCGCCTTTTGTCTTTTTCGAAGAAAGAGATACGCCAATCAGCGTCAGGATAAACGAGGCAAAAAGACATGGCTATACGTTTATGATATTGTCTATCTCGAACTCCTTGATATTGGCAAAACCGCGTTGCCGTTGCCGGTCTATGTACTCGCTCAACTGAGGGCTGGTGAGCATTTCCTGCTGGTTTTTCATTATGAGGAAGTCGGCAGGTTCCATAAAGAGAATGGTATCCAGCCGCTCTCCTTTAACGATGCTTTCGCGCATACCGTCCATTTCACGGATCATGGTCCTTCACCTTCCATTTGTGGACGGCTGCCGTATCGTAAGTAATGCTGCGTGCGGTAAGATGGGACACTAACTGTTTGTCCTTGAACTTATCGAGCGAAAAGCGGTAACCCGTTTTGCTGTAATCCTCAAAGCGCTCTATATAGGCAATGACTCCCGGATCGACCTCCAACTGAATATTGCGGGCTGTGGTGGACTTGCGGGGCTTATAGTATTTGTCCTCAAAATTAAAGCCGCGTAACGCTGCCTTTAGGAATGACATACGAACCGAGACAGAACGTAGTGATTGCGATAATAGCCGCCGACATCACCATATAAAGGACGCAGCATGCGCTTAAACTCATTCCCCGTAGAGAACATTGCGGATAATCTCCGCAGTTTCTCCGCAAGTTTTGGAAGTAAAGAAAATTACTGCGATGAAGACAAACAGCGGACTGAACAGATTGGCAAAAGTAGGGGATGAAGTTCATGTAGTAATCGAAGATACGGTTTGCCATGGCGCTTCATGAGACATGAAGCGGTCCATTTTTTCATTAAAGTCGAATACTCCGGCGATAGAAATAATCACCCAGGGCTAAGTGGCAAACACGTATGTTCCCAGGAACTTTTGATGATGTACCAGTCCAACCGCTTGAGGAACTTATTTTTCCCGACAGGCAGCTTGATGTCTTTCAGCATCTTCCAGTCAATCTTTCTCATAATCTTGTCGATACACGTTGTACCATCATCGGTTTCCATGTAGAGAAATCACCGGCAAAATATGCTTGCGGGCTTCACCGGCAAGCCAAAAGGTAAAATGCCAGATTGAATGGAAGCAATCTGCATGGCCAGCAACTCCTGCATGGAAGAGGTGGCGCAGATAGGCCTTACTATATAATGTATTCTACGTAAGATGCACCGTCTGCCTCAATAGGAGAGAAGTCGGTTTTCCCCATTTCTTGTTACGCATGTTGATGATACCGTCTTTTGTAAACAGCATACCGTTGCGTCCGTTACGTGTAGGCATTACACAGTCGAACATGTCAACCCGCGTTCGATACCTTCCAGAATGTTCACAGGTGTACCTACACCCATCAGATAACGAGGCTTGTCCTTCGGCAGTATCTCATTCACCAGCTCTATCATTTCGTACATCTTCTCTCCGTAGGTTCGCCCACAGCCAAACCGCCGATGGCATTGCCCTCGGCTCCTTTGTCGAGGCTATGAACTCGGCCGAGCGCTTGCGAAGGTCGGGATAAACACACCCCTGCACGATAGGGAAAAAGCCTGATGATAGCCGTATTTGGGTTCCGTTTCATTGAACCGCGTGATACTTAACGGTCCAGCCAACGATGCGTCATTTCCATGGACTTCTTGGCATAGGCATACTCTGCATCGCCCGGGTACACACTCGTCAAAAAGCCATCATGATGTCTGCCCCGATGGTACGTTCAATGTCCATTACTCTTTCCGGAGTGAAAATGTGTTTACCATCGATGTGCGAACGGAATTCAGCACCTTCTTCACGCAACTTGCGGATACCTGCCAAGGAAAAGACCTGAAAACCGCCGCTATCGGTCAGCATCGGACGGTCGAAGCCGTTGAACTTGTGCAATCCTCCGGCTTTTTCAATAACATCCAATCCGGGACGCAAATAAAGATGATAGGTATTACCTAATATTATCTGCGCCTGAATATCTTCTTTCAATTCTGTCAAATGCACGCCTTTTACGGTTCCCAACGTACCTACCGGCATAAAGATAGGCGTTTCAATCTGTCCGTGGTCGGTGGTAATCAAACCTGCACGGGCATTTGTCTTGCTGTCTGTATTACTGTAACTCAAATGTCATTCTTCTTACTTTTCTATCTTTTTTCTTTTTTAACGGACAAGTCAATGGCATCAGCTACCTTTTCATCAGTCAGCGCAATGGCAAACACTTTTTACGTCTTTCACATAGTGGAAAGTCAGTCCTTTCAGATAAATTTCCTGTATCTCTTCAATGTTCTTACGATTCTCGTCGCTGAGGATAATCTCCTTGATACCGGCAACGTTTGGCAGCCAGAATCTTTTCCTTGATGCCACCTACGGAAGAACTTTTTCCGCGCAGCGTGATTTCGCCTGTCATGGCAAGATTGGCCTTTTTCTCTGCGTAAGTGCGGATGCCAGCAGAAGTAGCCATTGTTATACCTGCCGACGGGCCATCTTTGGGGATAGCTCCTTCGGGAACATGAACATGGATATTCCAATTGTCGAAAAATCTCTTCATCAAGATTCAGCAGCGAAGCATGAGACTTGATATACTCAATGCCAGCATAGCCGATTCTTTCATTACATCACCCCCAGGTTTCCGGTCGGTGTCAAGCGACCGCCTTTACCGCGGCTGAGACTGGTTTCGACAAACAGAATCTCACCGCCGACAGCAGTCCATGCCAAGCCCGTAACTACACCTGCATAGTCATTGCCTTGATATTTGTCACGAGTATATTCGGGAGCACCCAGGAATTCGTACGAATCGCCCGGCTTGATTTCTGTTTTTGCGTAAATAGCCGTCCGTAGCATTATTGGCGAGCCGATTTTTTGCGAAGAATTTTTCCAATCTTCTTTTCCAATTCACGTACACCGCTTTCACGGGTATAAGACTCGATGATTGCTTCCAACGTATTCTTTGGAATCTTGATATCGCTCTTCTTCATACCGTTTGCTTCCAGCTCTTTCGGAACCAAGGTGGCGACGGGCAATTTCTATCTTTTTCTTCGGTTATGTAGCCGCTTACTTCAATCAACTCCATACGGTCGAGCAACGGCCGGAATTGTTTCAGATTATTGGCGGTAGCAATGAACATCACCTTCGACAAGTCATAATCCACATCCAGGAAGTTGTCGTGGAACGTAGTATTCTGTTCCGGGATCAAGCACTTCGAGCAGAGCGGAAGAAGGGTCGCCCTGACGGTCGGCACTCACCTTGTCTATCTCGTCCAATATAAATACGGGATTGGAAGAACCGGCTTTAATCAGGACTCTTGATAATACGTCCGGGCATTGCTCCGATATACCGTCTTGCGGTGTCCGCGTACTTCCGCTTCATCATGCCACCCAGGACATACGGATATACTTCCGCTTCAAAGCAGCCGCTATAGAGCGCCCCCAAAGAGGTCTTACCCACCCGGAGGACCATACAGACAGATGATAGGCGACTTCATATCTCCTTTCAGCTTCAATACGGCAAGGTGCTCAATATACGTTCTTTTACCTTCTCCAAACCGTAATGGTCTTTATTCAACGTCTTCTCTGCATTAGTCAGGTTCAGATTATCCGTTGTATAAACGCCCCACGGCAAACTCATCATAGTCTGCAAGTAGTTCAGTTGCACACTGTAATCGGGCGATTTCGGATGCATGCGCTCCAACTTATCCACTTCTTTCAGGAATGTACTTTTTACTTCTTCATTCCATTTTATGGTTTCAGCTTTTTTGCGCATTTCTTCCAGTTCCTGCTCCTGACTGCCACCACCAATTCATCCTGAATGGTTTTAATCTGCTGTTGCAGGAAATATTCGCGCTGTTGCTGGTCTATATCCTCGCGGGCGCGCATTTGGATAGACTCCTTAATCTCGGCAAGCTGCACTTCCCGATTCAAAATCTCAAGCAAACGATAAGTGCGGGCACGCAATGCGTCAATACGCAGCAACTCTATCTTTTTCATCCTTCTTCAAGGGCAGATTGGTGCAGATAAAATCTACCAAAAACATCGGGTTATTAATGTTTTTGATGGCGAATGCAGAGTCTTGCGAAACATTTCCGAGGATTTTATGTAACGCACGGTCAAATCCTTACATGCTTCTACCAATGCCTGAAATTCCTTGTCATCTTTAGCAGGTATCTCTTCATTGAGGGTAGTTACACGCCCTTTCAAATAAGGAGCCACTTCCATTATTTCTTTCAACTCAATGCGTTTGGAACCTTGCAGAATAACAGTCGTTGTCTGATCCGGCATTTCCAATACACGGACAATCTTGGCAACCGTACCGATTGTATGCAAGTCCTCAAGTACAGGCTCCTCCGTATCAGCGGCTTTCTGACACACTACAGCTATATATGAACTTTTCTTTTCTGCCTCACGCACCAATTTTAAGGAAGACTTTCTTCCAACGGATACCGGCATAAACACCCCGGAAACAAACCATGTTCCGAAGAGGCAATACCGGAAGGATTTCATCAACCTCAATATCCATCAATTGTTCTTCATTCCCCTCAAAATCAGCAATTACAGAAAAATGCATTTTCATTCCTATCTTCGATATCACTCAAAAGTAATTTCTTTTCTTCATTTCATTCTTTTTTAGTTTATGTCATATTGGCAGGCCAATAAAGCGCCTGCAAAAGTTAAGCTATTTCTTCATAAATAAACGTTCTTCACCCTTTAAAAAGACAAAAACAGTGCCAATTTTATGACAAATATGCAGGCTTTGATTATTTTTGAGCCCAATTAAAGAAGATAAACATGCCAAAATCATCTTTTTAAGTTTAAACAATTTACCATATTTCATGATAAATGCGCCATGAAGGTCGGCACAGATGGTGTACGCGGGGCATGGGCCCCGGCAGACAAAGCAAAGCGTATACTGGACGTTGGAACCGGTACCGGATTAATAGCCTTACAGTTAGCGCAAAGGAATCCGCATGCCCGGATTACTGCAATCGAAGATAGATGCGGCTGCGGCCGGACAAGCCACAGAAAATGTATCTCACTCTCCATGGGCCGATAGAGTGAATCATATGTCATGATTTCGAGATTATCAGCCGGAAAACAGATTTGACCTCATCGTTTCCAATCCTCCTATTTTTTATAGATGCGTTGAAATGTCTGACGAACAAAGGTGCACAGCACGGCATGCGAGGCAATTTGAATTACGATTTACTGTTTCGTCGTTCGGCATCTTTGCGAAAAACGAGAGTCGTAAGCATCATTATTCCAGCGGAAGCTGAAAAACGATTTGTGGATACAGCTTGGAACCATAAGTTGTTTCCATTGCATCGTGTTGCAAGTCTTCACCAAGCCCGGAAAACCGTGCAGACGGGTATTGCTGAACTTTGGTTTTGAAGCAAAAGAGTGTAGAGAAGAAAGGAAACTCTGTATTGAGGTGAATCACAATGAGTTTACCCCTGAATATGTAGCTTTAACGAAAGATTTCTATCTGAAAATGTAATTTAATTGCATAAAACTTGCCCTAAATGTTTGGTTGGTATCAGAATTGTTTTACCTTTGCACTCGCTTTTCAGAAGTAAAAGTATTCGGGGTGTAGCCAGTCCGGTTAGCGCACCTGCTTTTGGGAGCAGGGGGTCGGGTTCGAATCCCGCTACCCCGACAGAAATTAATAAGCTACTGATTTTTCAGTAGCTTATTTTTTATATACCCTCTTTCCCACTTATCCAAATAGCAGCGTAAAGCAACTCCCTTTTCCCACAGTAGACTGCACCGTGATATTCCCTCCATGCCGGTTCATCACTTGTTTACATAAACTGAGCCCGATGCCCGAACCGGAAGGCTTGGTGGTGAAGAACGGTACAAAAATCTTATCTTGCACTTCCGGCAGAATGCCTTCACCATTGTCATTGACAGTGATTAGGCATTGCCACGAGAGGGCGGGTAGCATCTTCACTTCTATCCGGGGATGCTCTTTCCTGCTACATGCCTCTTTGGCATTTTTAATCAGATTAATCAGTACTTGTTCTATCTGTGTCCGGTCTATCTGGAGTATGCGGTCGGTCTCCGGAAGCTCTATCCGGATATACTCTTCCGAAAACAGCTTCTGCAAATCCTGCAACAGCTCGCGGACGGCAACCGGACGACGGACGGGGGCGGGAAGTCTTGTCAGCTTCCGGTAATTCTCCACAAACTCCAACAACCCCTTACTACGGCGGTGGATAGTCTGCATTCCCTGCCGCATGACGGGATAGTTCTTTTCCGACATTTCCCGCTCGCTCAAGGTTTCGGAGAGGGAGATGATGGGAGTGATTGAATTCATTATTTCGTGCGTCAGCACACGTATCAGCTTTTGCCACGCTTCCATCTCATTGCGTTCCAGCACGCGGGTACGGAAATTCCTCATCGCTTCGGAAAGCTCGTCCACCATATCCTCCATAGACCGGTTCTTGTAGGAGAACGGAACGACAGCATCATGTCGTCATAGCGCAGGCTCTCTGCCAGATGGCGCATCATGCGCACCTGCATCATCTGCAGGCGGTACAGATGAACGGCAATCGCCAGCAATATCAAAAAAGCCATCAGTGCACTGAACCACAGTCCGGCATCCACCAGCAGATAAACGCCGACCGAAAGGAAGGCTATGCCGATGATGTGCAGTGCCACAATCAATGAATATCGTTTCATAAGCCCAGTTTTTCAAGTTTCCGGTACAAGGCGAAGCGAGTAATGCCCAAGTATTCGGCGGCACGGGTCACATTTCCTTCACTGAGCCGCATGGCACGTTCCACAGCCTGCCGTTCCAATTGCTCCAAGTTGAGGACTTCTTCTTCCTTCTTCTGACGGGAAACAGAAGCTTGGAACATAAAGTTCTCCGGACGAAGCAGAGAACCGTCTCCCAATATGACAGCACGTTCCACTGTATGCTGCAACTCACGTACATTACCCGGCCAGGCATATTTCAACAACTTGTTTTTCGCCTCCCGGGTCAGCCCGCGCATCTCTTTCTGATATTTGCGGGCATACCGTTGCGAAATACTCTGCCAGCAGGAGGATGTCGTTTCCGCGTTCCCGCAGAGGTGGAATATGCAACTCGATGGTGTTGATGCGATACAGCAGGTCTTGGCGGAAGTCTCCCTTCGTCCACCAGCCGACGGATGTCTGCATTGGTGGCGCAGATGAGCCGCACATCAATGGGCGTAGCCTGCGGCGTACTTCCCAAACGACTGATACAACGCTTTTCGATGGCAGTCAGCAATTTGGCCTGCATGGGCAGGGAAAGGTTACCTATCTCGTCCAGAAAAAGCGTACCGCCGGTTGCCACTTCCATACGTCCAGCTTTCGCTTTCCGTGCATCGGTGAAGGCGCCTTTCTCGTAGCCGAACAACTCGCTTTCGAACAACTGTTCGGGGATACTGCCGAGGTCTATCGTGACAAACGGCTTTCCATAGCGGGAGAATTGCGGTAAAGCATACGGGCAATCACATCCTTTCCAGTTCCATTCTCACCCAATATAAGAATGTTGGCATCCGCATCGCGCAACTTCTCCACAGTAGAGAAAAACTTGCTGCATGACGGGAGAATCACCGATAATAATCTCTTCAGCCTCCCGTTTGTGGCATTGCTCAGTACTTCCACCTGCTCTTTCAGCAGATTTATCTCGGTGCGCGAACGGCGCAACTTCATGCCCGAAGAAAGGGTCGCCAACAATTTTTCCTTCTCCCACGGCTTGGGAATGAAATCCGTAGCCCCCGCTTTGATGGCACGCACTGCCTTGTCCGTATCCGCGTAGGCAGTCATGAAGATGACCACTGCTTGCGGGTCGATACTCAGAATCTGCTTCAAGCTGTCGAAACCTTCCTGACCACTGATGGCATCACGGCTGAAATTCATATCCAGCAGAATAATGTCCGGACGGAAAGTGGTCATAAAATGCTCGATGCGGTCGGGAGTCACTGCCACTTTTATCTTCTCGGCGTAGGGTTCGAGAAGAAGGTTCAGTGCAAAAAGGACATCCTCGTTATCATCTACAATCAATATTTTACCAAACTGCTCCATATCTGTTTTCTTTTCGTGCAGGCAAGGCCTACACAATCCCACATCTCTTGTACGGGCAAAGATAAGTATAATATCCATGTGTTGTGCGTGCATTATCGCACTTTTTGTGCGCAACTGCACACGTTTGGAAAGCTTCGAACCACAACAAACACTTATAATACAACAACTTATACTTATGGCATAGAATTTGAACTTTTATAGAGTAAAGAAAACAACTATGCACCGGAATATATTTTTTATTGCTTATTACATTCAGTCTGACGTCGGGTGCCGTTGCCCAAGAGCACACGTTGGAGCTGACTTTGGAAGAAACCATCGAGCAGGCCCGCCAGCAGTCGCCCGACGCCCAAAAATGCCCGCCATAGCTTCCGTTCCGCTTTATTGGAACTACAAAATACTACTGTGCCAACTACCTGCCGACGCTCACTTCCAATCCCTATCTGGACCGTGCTATCCAACAAAGTGACCAAAGCGATGGCAACGTCAAGTTCATAGAGCAGAACCTGCTGAGCACTGACTAACACTGGAGCCTGACACAAAAGCGTTGCCGTGGACCGGGAGGAACCTTTTTCATTGAAAAACGGCTGCGCAGCGCTCGACCTTTCAGCAGTGACACCTATTCCTGGCAGACTTCACCCGTCAACAACATCAGACAGCCAGTCCTTGTTTGGCTACAACAGCCTGAAGTGGGACCGGCGCATCGAACCCATCCGTTATCGCGAAAGCCAAGAAAAACCTACGTAGAAACCCTGCAGCTTGTTGCCGCCAATGCCACAGAAAGTTCTTCCAACCTGGCCAAAAGCTTGCAAGCAGCTTACGAAATAGCCAACGCCAAGCCTTATATGTATGCTGGGACGATATAACATCGGCACCATCGGCGAAGCAATGTTGCAGCTCCGGCAATACGTAACTATCTCGTGGCCGACGAGGGCGCTGACCTCGACTTCTCACGAACGCGTCGGTTGGTGGCTCCAGCTGGTTGACGTGTAGGACATGTGGCATTGGTTGTTCTTCTCCGTCAGACCAGCCGCCGTTCCAAGCCTGGTTGCCGAAGTACGGGTTGGTGTGTTGTACGACATGTTGCTTCGACGTGCGGTAATCGACATCCAAGTTGAGCGTTGCCTAGGCCCTTGAGCCAGCCGGCAGTCATCGTCCGCTTTCGAAGGTGAGGTAAGGCGGGCCGAGAGGCTCTCGGTGATTCGACGTCGGGTCGTCATAGAACCCTGCGATGCAGTTTGTGGTGTTGGTGCTCGCGGGCCGAGCAGTAGTCGAACTGCTTTTGCCGTTCTCGTCGAGCAGCAGGGGCTGTCGCGTCACGCATGAACAGGGTAGATCGGGGCCATCAGCTGGGCCGGTAAACGTTCGAGTTGGCCGATTCGGTGTAGCGGTTCGAGTTGCTCTTCGAGTGCGAGAGTTTGACTTACCGCCGGCGACCAGTGGCGGGCGTCGTGGTAGGCTGACGCGGCCGGTGCGTTGGTGGTGGTGGTGGTTTCAGTATGCCGTCCTCATCGAGGTAGTTCAGCGATAACTTCCGCGGTGGATGCTGTTTTTAGCAATACG
>VOFK01002923.1_pt1 | contig 42304 bp, 35 predicted proteins | sample 5384121 | NCBI WGS metagenome assembly VOFK01 (sample SAMN12384730, study PRJNA508395) | human gut metagenome | isolation source: healthy gut J | host: Homo sapiens | reverse complement strand
CTCTGTACTTCGTTCAGTTACGTATTGCTCTGAAAATGAGTATAAAACCGGAAAATTTCAATCCCGAAACTATGTATGCGTCCATTAATTTATAAAAGATATCATAAAATTTCCGGAAAATGAAAAATTCTGCAAATACCATGAAAGCTTTTACAAGTACGACCTTTTTCTTCGAAAAGAATACAATTTTTCGAAAGTCCTTTGTTTTTAAACATTGACTGGCTTCTTCCCGATCCGCACGAGGTAATTTCAGCCGTTCACAATGCAGGCGTACTTGCTTTTTAGTGGCAATATGTTTATATACAGTGAAAATGTATATAAACATATCGACAGAATAACGGATAAGTATAAACCCGACGGGTTTGAATGCTACTATTCAAAATTTACAGAACAGCAAACAGAATATCTCGAAAATTTTTTTGCAGAAAAATAAGCTGTATATGAGTGGAGGAAGCGACTATCACGGCAAAAACCGAGCGGGTATCGAGCTGGGCACAGGTAAAGGCAAGCTGAATGTTAACGAAAATGAAGTGCTTAAATGGGCGACTGAATTTATTTAAAATAAAACCGACAGAATTAATTCTGTCGGTTTTATCTATTATGTTATGCCATTTCCATAGACAGCCGCCTGCCGCCGAGAATGTGAAAGTGAAGATGAAATACGGTTTGCCCCGCGTATTCATTACAGTTTGACACAACACGAAATCCCTTTTCAAGCTTTTGCTGCTTTGCTATTACGGCAATAGCTTCAAAAATATGTGCAATTATATCACTGTTTTCGGAATTTACATCCATAACATTTGAAATATGCGTTTTCGGAATTACAAGTATATGAACGGGTGCCATGGGATTGATATCGTTAAATGCGTAAACGTATTCATCCTCATACACCTTAGACGAAGGTATTTCTCCCGATATTATTTTACAAAATATACAATCCTGCATATTATCACCTACTTTTCTATAAATTTTTTCACAGTATCGGTAACGGCTTTTTAAGCGCAGTATCTATTTTATCTATATCTCCTACACCGGCAGTAGCATTTTCTGCTTTACCGCCGCCCTTGCCGTCTGTAAGCGCGGCAATTTGACCTACTATTTTACCGGCATGTGCGCCCCTCTTTACCGCTTCATCGGAGCAAACAACATGCAAGGTGGCTTTTTTATCGTCAACAGCGGCAACAACAGCTGTAAAGTCATTGTACTTTGCACGCATATCATCACAAATTGCGCGTGCAGTTTTAGAATCTGTATCTGAAAGTTTTCCCGATAAGACTTTAATTCCATCTACATCTGTGGCATTGTCAAACAAAGCTGCGCTTTTTGCGAGTGCAGCCTTTTCATGAGCCGACGCAAGCTCAGAACGTACTTTTTTAAGTTCCTCATTAAGAGACACACATTTTGGCGCAACGTCTGAAAAGCCGTTTACTTTTAAAGCAGATGCAGCAGTGCTAAGCATATCCGAATACTGGGAAATCAACGATAAAATTCCGTATCCTGTCACAGCTTCAATACGTCGTACACCGGAGGAAACCGAACCTTCGGAAATAATTTTAAACAGACCTATCTTTCCCGTATTCTCTATATGCGTACCTCCGCACAGCTCATATGAAAAATCGCCTATTCTGCACACTCTTACCCGGGAACCGTATTTTTCTCCGAAAAGTGCCATTGCTCCCTTGGCGTTTTCAAAATCCGTTTCATAATTTTCGACGGCAATACCCTCAAGTATTTTTGCATTTACGATATCTTCTATTCTCTGTAATTCTTCATGATTTACAGCGCTGAAATGGGTAAAGTCAAAGCGCAGTCGCTCGGCATCTACATATGAACCCGCCTGATGTACATGGTCTCCCAGTACAAGGCGCAGAGCCGCCTGAAGCAGATGCGCACTCGTATGATTTCGTTTGATTGCGTTTCGCCTGTCTATGTCGATAACAGCGCGGCACTTATCACCCACTTCTATACTTCCGTTTTCTACATGAGCAATATGCATAAAATGCTTGAGCGAGTCTTTTTTTTACAGTCGTAAACCTTGACGTCTGCACCCTCAAATGCGAGCAAGCCGGTGTCAGCCACCTGACCGCCGCTTTCTGCATAAAACGGTGTTTTATCCAAAAACGACTACCACGTCATCACCGCAGTACGCCTTGTCAGTTACCTCACCATTCTTTAGTATTGCTGCAATCACTGACTCACATTCATAATTTTCGTAGCCGACAAATTCAGAATTATTTTCTTTAAGGTAATCCAGTGCGTCATCCTTCCAGCCGATAATATTACTGTCCGCACGCGCTTTGCGAGCTCTCTCCTTCTGCTGCTGCATAAGCTCACCGAATCCAACCTCATCAACTGTCATATTGCGTTCGGACGCAATATCAGCAGTAAGGTCAACAGGAAAACCGTATGTATCATAAAGCTTGAAAGCTACATCGCCGGGAATAACGGAACTGTTGCTTTTGTCCATAAACGACTCCAGCATTTCCATACCTTTATCTATTGTTTTAAGAAAGACCTCTTCCTCATTCTTAATACTTTTAACAATATAGTCCTTTTTTGAAACAAGCTCGGGATACGCTTTTTTATTTTCATTAATTACGGTTTCACAAAGCTCAAACAAAAACGGCTTAACAATACCTAAAAGCCTGCCATGACGCGCCGCGCGCCTCAAAAGACGCTTTAAGACATAACCGCGTCCTTCATTTGACGGTTTTTATACCGTCGCAGAGCATAAATGTTACGCTGCGTATATGATCGGTTATTACACGGATGGATATATCAGTTTTTTCATCCTTTATACTCAACGCCGGCAATGCGCGCCGCATGCTGCAATATATTCTGCACAGTATCGACCTCAAAGAGATTGTCAACGCCCTGCATGATACACGCCAACCGTTCCAGCCCCATACCGGTATCAATATTCGGGTGCTCCATCGGTGTATAATGACCCTCGCCGTCACTGTCAAACTGTGAAAAGACAAGGTTCCAAAACGCCACGTACCTGTCGCAGTCACAGCCCGGAGCACAGTCCGGTTTACCGCATCCGTATTTTTCACCGCGGTCAAAATATATTTCGCTGCACGGTCCGCACGGTCCGCTTCCGATTTCCCAGAAATTATCCTCTTTGCCGAGCCTTACAATTCTGTCAGCAGGCACACCGACCTCCTGCGTCCATATTTTTACAGCCTCGTCATCATCAAGATAAACCGACACATAAATTCTGTCAACAGGAATTTCAAGAACCTTTGTAATAAACTCCCACGCCCATGCCGTAGCTTCATGCTTAAAATAATCTCCGAAAGAGAAGTTGCCCAGCATTTCAAAATATGTACCGTGACGCGAGGTTTTACCCACATTTTCTATATCCGGCGTTCTTATGCATTTCTGACAGGTTGTAACACGCTTTGAAGGCGGGGTTTCTTTGCCGAGAAAGTATTTTTTCATCGGTGCCATACCTGAGTTGATTAAAAGCAGACTGTCATCATCAATCGGCAGAAGCGGAAAGCTCTCCAAACGATAATGCGCCTTGCTCTCGAAAAACGAAAGAAACATTTCTCTCAGCTCGTTAAGTCCTATATACTTCATAATTCCTCCTAAAAAATAAAGCATATTGAGAAAACGGGGACGAAAAACTCCGCGGTACCACCCCGATTGCACAATATGCCACTTAAAATTCCAAAACCTTAACGCTGTCTATACGGCTAAAGCTCCGAAAACAGCCTTTACTTTAACGGATAAGGGACTTTCACCTGAAACCCTCTCTCTGCAATCCGCCGTACAAGCAAAGATTTTCTTCTGCGCCTCAGCATAATTATCAATAAGATTATATCACAAAAATCCCGTCTGTCAATAATTTTGAGCTATAAAATCACACATTTCTTTAAAAACGGGAGCGCATGTTTTGGAGCCGGATTCTCCGTCTGCTACAAATACAGTTATTACATACTGCGGGTCATCTGCGGGATAAAATCCGGTAAAGTACGTATTCAGTATCTCTTCACCGTCATCACCTATCTTCCCGGTTTGCGCGCTGGCTGTTTTACCTCCGGCAGTACCTACCGCAGGCGCTGCTGATGCTCCGGTACCGTCGCTCACACAATATACGCACATTTCTTTCAGCATCGCCGCAGTATCATCATTGATAATCTTGGATTTATAGCTGTATCCGCTCTGATTATCAATCACACCGTCTATATACGTGCCATAATATATAGTTGGATTGACAAGATAGCCTCCGTTACACGTAACAGCAGTTATGCGTGCAATTTCAACGGCGACATCATAAGACTTCCCTGGCCTATACTTAGATTGGCAACTGCGAGCATGCCGCTTTCCTGAGGAAGAACGCCGGAAGAAGATGACATATCCTTTAATATTTTTATACTGCTGTCGGCACCGAATAGCTGAGCCGTTTCTATAATTTTTTTGTCATATCCGAGCAGTTGACCCAAAGCTATAAAATATGCATTGCATGACTGAGCAAATGCCTCTTTCATATTAAGCTTACCGTGATGCTTCTGATTTTGGCAGGTAAATACCCTGTCTGATACGGATATTCCGCCGTTGCATTCAAATTCGAAATCAGCCAAACCGTTTTCAATGGCGCACGCCGCTATAATTATTTTAAATACAGAACCTACGGTCTGATTGCTCATTGCATTATTAACAAGCTCGCCGTTATCCGATTCCAAATATTCAGTTATATTTTCCGCATCGAATGTGGGCAGGGATGACATGGCAAGTAAATCTCCGCTGTTACAATCCATTATTATCGCAGCGCCCTTTTCCATGTGACGGCTCATGCTTTCCTCCAAAGCAACAGAAAGCTTTCGGTCAATAGTAAGAATTATGCCGTTTGTAGTATCTTCATTATCACTTTGGGCTTCTATTCCGAGTCCGGCAATAACCCCGCGCAGTGCGTTTGTCGCATAACGAATGTACGTGTTTGAAGTAAACGCAGAAAGCTCATCATCAAAAGCCTTTTCAACACCCGACAATCCGCGTTTGCCCTCCGAGTCGAGATAACCTAATATATGAGTCGCTGTCGGCTGCTCCGAATACCTGGTGGTTCCCTCATAAACATAAACACCGTCCATAGGCTTTGGCTCAAAATAACTTCTTAAAACAAATACTGTTTCTTTTTGCAATTTTGAATTAACGAAATCCTTATCACTACCGGTAAGCTCACAAATATATTCGATATTTTCTCTGTCAAAGCCGCGCGGATTGATAACAAGATAATATGCAAACTGATTGCCTGCAAGCGCGCATATATTCCTGTCATAAATAACACCTTTAGAGCTATACAGCTCGAGTGTTGCGCTGCGGCTTCCTGCCACTGCTTTTGTTTTATCGTTTATATCGCCAAAGGAAACATAGTATATCCTAAACAGCAGCATTACAAATATAAAAATCAATATCAAATACGTTATTCCGCTTCGTTTTACCCACATAAATATCATCCGCCTTCTGATGATATTATTGACCGAAATGAACGTATTTTACATATTTAAAAATAAAAACGGGAATGAAAACATTCCCGTTTAAATAAATCTGAAACAAATTAAATTAACAGTTTAACCTTCTGTGGTCTCATCGGCAGCATTTACAGGAGCATCCTTCTGAGCAAGCGACAGCTTACTTGTAAGCAAAAGCTCAAGCTGGTCATTTGTCAATACCTTATACTCACCGTTTATTTTGCCGACAGAAAGAGTTATCTCCTCTTCAACAGTGCCGATGCCGTTATCCTCAATCTCTTGAATCATAAGAGCGACTATAAGAAGCTGCGGGTCATTATTTTCATCAAGCACCCAATTCTGCAAATCCTCGGCAGACAGTGCCTGAGAAAGAACGGACATAAACGTGTTCTGATAAAGCGTATAAATATCAGGCATTGTAACACTGAGCTTTACCTCTTTAGCAGACGCCGACTTTATTGTATATGCAAGTTTGGAATTGGCCTTTTCATACAGATCTGCATAATAATCTTCAGTATATATATCATGCTTATAAGCCGTACCGGTATTGTCGGGGAAATCTTCTATGTATTTGCTCATCTCGTTCATATCATATGTAGTGAGAGCCGTCATAAAAATTCGTAACAACCTCTTTTGCCGCACCGGAGCCTGATTTACAGGACACAAGAGATACAGCAATAACCGCAGTCAAAGCAAAAGCAATAAATCTTTTAAATTTCATAAAAAACTCCGTTCTGCCACGTTATGGCTTACATATTTACCCCCTTATCAGGGAGATTATATGTCAAAAAGCACCGAAAATTACTTTTTAAACATATAGTTTTTTATATATTATAACACATAGTTTCTTGAACTTCAAGTTTTTTAACTATTTTTTATAAAAAACATATTATGATTATGAGAGCTTAAAAAGCAATAACTTTACAGGAGGAAATTTATGGAAAACATTAACAATTCAAACATAGCGGACTGCAAATTCAAAGACGAAGTGTGCATAAACGTCCAGCGCATTTATGATACATGTAAAGACAAAGACTGTTTTGCCGATTTAAGAGTTTATCTCAATCCCCAAGACCAAAAAAGTAATAGACAACGCAATCAATGTAAGAACCCACAAGTCAGAGCTGATCTGGGCGTCTGTTGACCTTGATCCCGTACCGTTCAATAAGGGCTTTTACTCTGTCAACATCATGTTCTTTTTCCTGCTTGAGTTCGAGGTTTACACAGGCGTCGGCAGACCGATAATTGTCGAGGGTCTTGCCTCTTGCAACAAAACGGTTATACTGTTCGGAAGCGAAGGCAACAGTGTTACTTATTCTTCAAGACTCAGCGAGGAATCCAACGTAAGGCGCACCAAGAGCACGAGAAATCTGCCGATAGCGCAGGTAGATGTCGTAGACCCGATAGTTCTTAATGCAAAAACCGTACCTGCCAACAGCAAAATCTGCTGCTGCGAGACCGACCTTCAGTCAATTCCCGAATGTGTTCTCTGCTGCTTTGATGAGGGTCTTACCTCCAACAGCGAGAGAAATCTCATTGTAACCATCGGCGTATTCAGTATTATCAGAATCGTCAGAGAGGTACAAATGCTTGTTCCGTCCGCCGAGTTCTGTCTGCCGGACAAAGAATGCAGCCCTGTCGACGAGGAAGAGCCCTGCAACTACTTTGAAAAGCTCTCATTCCCTACAAACGAATTCTTCCCGCCCGACTATAAAGGCGGCAGCTGCAAGTAAATACACTTATAAAACGCGCCCTGAAATAGGGTGCGTTTTTTATATCTGCGCACTCGAATATGCCGAGATACCGTCCAGTGAATCATCGTTATCAACCCAATCAGAAACACTGATTTCACGGTAATTATCTCTGTCGTCGCGCACAACCACCTTTTTGATTCCGGCATTTATTATCATTTTCTGACACATGGTACAGGAGTTTGCGTTCTCGACATATTCGCCTGTCGCAACCTCTCTGCCTACAAGAAACAGCGTACTGCCGATCATATCGTTTCTCGAAGCAGAAATTATACAGTTTGCCTCGGCATGCACCGAGCGGCACAGCTCATATCTTTCTCCGCGGCGAAGCTTTAACCTTTCCCTGATACATTCACCGCAGTCACAGCAATTCATTCTCCCGCGCGGAGCTCCTGTATATCCCGTTGAAATAATTTGATCATGATTAACGATAATTGCACCGAAATTGCGTCTCAAGCAGGTTCCGCGCGCAATTGCCGCCTCAGCTATATCTAAATAATAATTATATTTATCTCTTCTCATATTTTATCACCGTTTTTAGAATACTATATTTTCAACATTTTTTCAAGTAAATAATACAAATTTTGCAGTAAATAGTTTCCGAAAATATATTATAACTATTGAAATTATCAGGTAAACATATTATAATGTAAAAATATTAAAGTTTAGAAGGTGTTTGTTGTGAAAAAAATTAATATTAACGGAAAGCCTGTTGAAAGTGATAAGGATACTGTTTTTGACGTGCTTTTCGATACAGATAAAGAGCTTGCACGCAACAGCGTGGCATGTAAAATAAACGGTAAGACATCAGAGCTCACAGCCACTGTAAATGACGGAGATAATATTGAACCGCTCGGCACCGACACAGCGGACGGAAGAAAGGTTTTTTGGCACACGGCATCGCATGTCCTTGCACAGGCTGTAAAAAATCTGTATCCAAATGCAAAGCTGGCAATAGGTCCTGCAATTGATTCCGGCTTTTATTACGATTTTGATGTCGATACGCCTTTTAATGCCGAGGATCTTGAAAAAATAACGGCTGAAATGAAACGTCTCGTAAAAGAACGCTATAAAATGGAGCGTATTGAAGTATCACCTGACAAAGCCCGTGAAATAATGAAGGACGAGCCGTACAAGCTCGAGCTTATAGACGAACATGCAGGTAAAGGCGAGACTATCACGCTTTACAGACAGGGAAATTTTACCGACCTTTGCGCAGGGCCGCATCTTTTTGATATTTCAAAAATCAAAGCAGTAGCCCTGCTGTCTTCAACAGGTGCATACTGGCGCGGTGACAGTAAAAATAAGGCTCTTCAGAGAATATACGGCATTGCTTTTCCCAAAGCCTCCGAGCTTGAAGAACATCTGCGTATGCTGGAGGAGGCAAAAAAACGCGACCACAACAAAATCGGCAGGGAGCTGGAATATTTCACAACCTCCGATGTAATAGGTCAGGGACTTCCCATTCTGCTGCCGAAAGGTGCAAAGGTTATTCAAATTCTTCAGCGCTTTGTTGAAGACGAAGAATACAAACGCGGATATTTGCTTACCAAAACCCCGCTGATGGCAAAAAGTGATCTTTATAAAATTTCGGGTCACTGGGGTCATTACAAAGAGGGAATGTTTGTTTTAGGCGACGAGGAGAAAGACAAGGAAGTTTTTGCTCTCCGTCCGATGACATGTCCGTTTCAGTATCAGGTATTTTTAAACAGAATGCGCTCATACCGCGATCTGCCGATGCGGCTGGGTGAAACGTCTACCCTGTTCAGAAACGAAGATTCCGGAGAAATGCACGGACTTATACGTGTACGCCAGTTTACAATATCCGAAGGACATTTAATCTGCACCCCCGAACAGCTGGAACAGGAATTCAAGGGCTGCCTCGAGCTGGCTCAGTACATGCTCGGCTGCGTCGGGCTTTCCGATGATATATCATACAGATTTTCGCAGTGGGATCCCCATGACCGCGATAAATACATCGGCACCGAAGAACAGTGGAATGAAGCTCAGGGTATGATGTACAATATTCTTGACCATCTCGGCATAAAATACTCTATCGGAGTAGGAGAAGCCGCATTTTACGGTCCCAAGCTTGATATTCAAATTAAAAACGTCTACGGCAAAGAGGACACCCTCATCACAATCCAGATTGACCAGATGCTTGCCGCACAATTCGGAATGGAATATGTCGATAAAGACGGAAGCAAAAAAAACTCCGTGTATTATCCACAGAACCGCCATCGGATGCTATGAGCGTACTCTTGCCCTTATTCTCGAAAAATTTGCCGGTGCGCTTCCTACATGGATAGCCCCCGTGCAGGCGACCGTAATGCCGATAAGCGACGCCCAGGCAGATTGTGCAAAGGAGGTCTGCGACAAGCTGTTTGCCGCGGGACTTCGTGTAAACGCCGATTACCGAAACGAAAAAATCGGATATAAAATACGCGAAGCACAGATGCAGAAAACGCCGTTTATGCTTATTATCGGAGACAAGGAGCTCCAGAGCGGCACTGTTGCGGTGCGTTCACGTAAAGACGGTGACTTAGGCTCTATGAGCGTCGATGAATTTATCACATATATAACAAAAATCATAAACGAACACAAATAAATAAAAGCGGCAGTAATTTTACTGCCGCTTTATATACGACAGGAGGAAATTATACAGACTGTATGAAACAAAAATCGAAAACATTCGGTCGTTTTGATATGATAGTGTATTTTTTAAAAGGCAGTACGAGATTTTTTGTCATAAGCGTTCTGTCCTCGTTTCTGCTGTCAATTCTTCAGATGATAACGCCGAGAATTGTCAGCGTAACCGTGGATAGTATCATAGGCAACAGACCGCCGGAATACCCGAAAATTGTATCAATGTTAGGCGGAACACAATTTTTAAGAGAAAATATCTGGGTTATTGCGCTGATAAGCGCAGCCGTCGGCATAGTCACGACTGCTTTTCGGTATCTCAGCAGCTTTTACAATTCAAAAGGCGCGGAAAGCCTGATAAAAAACATACGTGACCTGCTGTTTAAAAAAGTTCTGCACCTGCCTTTGGCATGGCACATGGAAAATCGTACGGGCGATATAATACAGCGCTGCACAACAGATACCGAAACAATACGCAGCTTTATAGCGGATCAGCTTACAAGATTGCTTAACATTCTGATATTGATTGCCGTCTCGCTGTTTTGCGTCTTTTCCATACATGCAAGGCTCGCACTTTTTGACCCTGTTAACAATACCGATTGTAGTCAGCTACTCATATATATTTTATAAGCGCAGCAGCAAGCTGTTTACAGAATGTGATGAAAGCGAAGGCGTACTTTCATCAATCGCGCAGGAAAATCTCACCGGCTCGCGTGTAGTCAAGGCTTTCGGACAAGAAGCATATGAAAAAGAAAAATTTGAAAAGCAAAATGACGACTATACATCAAAATGGATGCACCTGTGCCGACTGTTAGCTGTGTACTGGGGAACAACAGACTTTGTTGCGGGAGCACAGATAATGCTGGTGCTTGTGCTCGGAACCGTCGCCTGCATCAACGGCTCTCTTACTCCGGGAAATTTAATTTCATTTATATCTTATAACACTATGCTTATCTGGCCTGTCCGCCAGCTGGGAAGAATGATTTCGGATATGAGCAAGGCAGGAGTTGCAGTCGACCGTATACGTTACATAATGAATTCCCGGGAGGAACTTGATACAGGAGCTAAGAAGGCTTTTTCAGCCGGCGACATTGAGTTTAAAAATGTAAGCTTCAGCTACGGCAGCTGCAAAGTGCTCGACAATATCAGTTTCAAATTAAAAAGAGGACAGGTGCTTGGCATCGTCGGCGCGACCGGCAGCGGTAAGACAACTATAATGCTGCTTTTTTTAACAAGACTTTGCACTGCGCAAAGCGGTACTATTACTATAAACGGAACCGATATTAATGATATAGAGCTGGGAGAACTTAGGAAAAATATCGGTACTGTTATGCAGGAGCCGTTCTTATTTTCCGGCACTCTGGCAGAAAATATAGCCATTACCGAAAAAGAACCTGACCCGGAAAAAATCAAGGCTGTGTCTGCGGTTGCATGTCTTGAGAAAACAGTAGAAGGATTTAAGGAAAAATACGAAACAATTGTCGGAGAGCGCGGGATAACACTTTCCGGAGGTCAGAAGCAGCGCACTGCTATTGCACGTATGCTCATGCTGAATTCTCCCGTAATGGTTCTTGACGATTCCCTTTCCGCAGTAGATACGGAAACCGATTCGAAAATACGGGCTAATTTGAGCGACAGCTTTGGCGGTGCCACTGTATTTTTGATATCTCACCGCCTGACATCGCTTATGAAAGCGGATACTGTCATCGTGCTCAGCGACGGGAAAATAACCGAAAGCGGTTCACCCGACAGTCTTTTGGAACAAAACGGACAATTTGCTGAAATTTACAGAATGCAGATGACGCTTCCCGAGGAGCTTAAACAGATACAGCATGTTAAAAGTGATACGGAGGTGAAAATTACCGATGAAAAATAATAAAACCGCTAAAACAAAGTACCGTTTTTTCGGTATTCCCCTTCTATTTCCGTATCTTAAGCCTTATACACCGAATTTACTCAGACTTCTGATTTTTGCCGCTCTCGGAGGAATATGCGAAATAATCTTTCCTCTTTTTCAGCAATATGCAATTAATAATTTTGTATACGGTGTCGAAACCATAAGCGCCATAGCAGGACAGCTTACTAAATTTACCGTAATATATCTGATAACATTAATTGCTTATTCCGTTTTTAACGTGATATCCGCTTATGCTGCATGTGAAATAGAATTATACACTGCGCGTGATTTGAAAAACGCCGCCTTCAGCCACCTTCAGTCGTTGTCAGCGTCATATTATAATAATCATAACGTAGGTTATATACATGCACGCGTCATGAGTGATACGGGCAGAATATCGGTTGTATTGTCATGGGTATTTATAGATTTGATGTGGTGTATTACATATGTTGTCGGGGCTTTGATTTCCATGTTCATGCTAAACGCCAAGCTTGCAATCTGCGTTGCCGTTATTGTCCCCATCGCCGTATTTATCTCTACCTTTTTTAAAAACAAGCTGACAGATATATATCACAAGGTTAGAGAGGCAAATTGGTTGTAACGGGAAAGCTTTAACGAAGGTATAACAGGAGCCAAAACAGCAAAATCTCTTGTTATAGAGGATATTATGCAGGAAAAATTTGAAAAATCCTCGCACAATATGATGAAAACCTCCGTAAGAATGGCACACTGGCGCTCACTATATGCTTCTGTATTTTCCCTGATTTCTTCAACTGCTTTCGCCTCGTATTGTGGAGAGGCGGGATAATAACTTTAAACGGCGTTATGCTGGTAGGAACACTTTCGGTTTTTCTGTCATATGTTATAGACCTTATTGACAGATTGAATAACCTTTTGTAGGCACAATATCCAACCTTATAAATTCACAGGTAAATATCGAGCGCTTCACACAGCTCATGAATACCGAAACCGAAGTACGTGATACACCCGAAGTAACTAAACGCTATGGAGGTATTTTTAATCAGAAGCGTGAAAATTGGGAACCGCTGCACGGTGACATCGAATTTGACAATGTAACATTTTGCTATCCGGACGGCAATGAAAACGTTCTTGAAAACTTCAGCTTGAAAATTCCTCAGGGTACCAACTGCGCCATTGTAGGGAGAAACCGGTGCCGGAAAAAGCACGCTCGTAAACCTGGTTTGCCGATTTTTCGAACCTACATCAGGCAGAGTTTTGATTGACGGAAAAAGACGTACGCGAGCGTTCTTTGTCATGGCTGCACTCAAACATAGGATATGTGCTGCAAAGTCCTCACCTATTTACCGGCAGTATACGTGAAAATTTATTATACGGAAACCCAAACGCGACCGAAGAACAAATGATAAACGCCGTAAAAAGCGTTTCGGCTGAAGGAATTATCGAACGCATGAACGGTTATGACGCCAACGTCGGTGAAGGAGGCGACCTGCTTTCAACCGGAGAAAAGCAGCTGCTGTCGTTCGCGCGTGCATTGATTTGCGATCCGAGAATTTTTATTCTGGATGAAGCCACATCGTCGATTGACACAATAACCGAACAAAAAATACAAAACGCAATAACCGTAGCCATGCAGGGCAGAACTTCGCTTGTAATTGCTCACCGCTTGTCTACCATAAGGCAAGCCGACATTATTTTAGTGGTAAAAGACGGCAAAATAATCGAACGGGGAACCCATGAGCAGCTCATTGAAGATCACGGTTATTACTTTGAACTTTATCTGCGTCAGTTTAAGGATGAAGCCGCAAAACAATCACTGTCGTAAAAGAACTATGATAAAAAACGGAGCAAGCCGTATATCGCTTGCTCCGATGTGGCTCCCCCTGTTGGACTCGAACCAACGACCCTGCGGTTAACAGCCGCATGCTCTACCAACTGAGCTAAGGAGGAATATTTTATAATATTATATACCCTTAAAATAAAAATATCAATAGTTTTTTATTTATTTCTGCATGGAATTATATAATATTAAAACAACAAATATGAAGATATACCGATACAATACAGATGAATTCACACCGGCAGAGATAGAGAGCTTCAAACCGTTCTGTGAAAAACAGACCAAAAACAAAAAAGTATACAAAGTATTACAGCTCACTATTTTTTAAAGCAGCTGCTGTCCAAACACTACGGAATTTGTATAAATGATATACGCCTGAATTATACAAGCAAGGGAAAACCGTTTTACAAAGACGATCTTAAATTCAGCATAACTCATACCGGCAGCATAGTTTTAATAGCGCTCAACGATAAAGAAATCGGAATAGACGCAGAGATAATCCGACCGATAAACAAAAGCATACTGAAAAAAACCGCAACAGAAGAAGAAATAACCATGCTTGAAGCGTCACATGAATTCAATACCAACTTTCTGAAAATGTGGACAGTCAAGGAGGCTTATTTCAAATGTACGGGTACCGGTATTACACATCCTGCCGGTATATCGGTTCAAAAAATATGCAGGAAATACAATGTAAATACAGAGCTAAGGGACAACTGTGTCATATCCTCCGTCAGCAATAAATAATATGCTGACGGATTTTTTAAGCTCACTTTATCATTTCAAAAATTGCTGCTCATCAATTATCTCGACGCCCAGCTTTCTTGCTTTTTTCAAGCTTGCTGCCCGGCTTATCACCGAGTAAAAGGTAGCTTGTTTTAGACGAAACCGATGAGGACGTTTTTCCGCCGAATGCTTCAATTATCTCCTCAGCGCGCGACCTTGTCATAGAATCGAGCCCACCGCTTAAAACGAAAGTTTTTCCTTCAAATCTCAGATCCTCAATATTTTCGGAAAACTCCATTGCAACGCCGCACCGGCGAAGTTTTTCGACAAGCTCAATATTAGTGTCGTCTGCAAAATAATCCACAACGGATTTTGCGGAGATTTCACCGAAATCATTAATTTCCACTATTTCATCAGCTGATGCCGCAATTAGATTATCTATACTTTTAAAATGCTTTGCCAAAAGCTTTGCAGCCTTTTGACCGATATTTCGTATACCGAGAGCGAAAATAACTCTATCCAATCCCGCAGACTTCGATTTTTCAATAGCATTTACAGTATTTTTTGCCGACACTTCCGCAAAGCCTTCAAGCTGCGTAAGCTGCTCCTGAGTAAGCGTATATAAATCAGCCACATCTTTTAACAGTAAGCTGTCAATAAGCTGCTGAACAATCGCAGGACCAAGTCCTTCGATATCCATTGCGTCCTTAGATGCAAAATGCACAATCTTTCTGAATATCTGGGCTTCACACATTCGATTGGGGCACCTGACGGCAATACCGCTCTCATCCGTCACAACCAAGGCACCACATACAGGACATTTATCCGGCATTACAAATTCTCTTTCACTGCCGTCACGCTTATCCGTATCAACCCGCACCACCTCGGGTATTATTTCACCCGCTTTTTGTACTATTACCGTATCGTTTATCATAATGCCCATATCGCGGATGAAATTTTTTGATTGTGCAGAGTAGCTTTTGAAACTGTCGTTCCCGACAAACTCACAGGCTCCAGCACCGCATTGGGAGTAAGCACTCCGGTTCGCCCCACATTTATAACGATATCCGTAAGCTTTGTTGCTTTCTGTTCGGGAGGATATTTATATGCCGCAGCCCATCTCGGAAACTTAACCGTCTCTCCGAGCTTATCTCTCAAAGCCAAATCGTTGACCTTTACAACAGCGCCGTCAATATCAAAGCCTAAGGTATTTCGTATTTTATCAAAACGCTCAATTTCCGCAAAAGCCTCACTGACGCTATGAAATACATTATAAAACGGACTTACCTTAAACCCAAGGGATTTCAAATAATCCAAGCTCTGAGAATGAGATGAAATTACACCAGCAGCCGATTTTACATCAAATTTCTGTATATTGAAAATAAAAATGTCAAGATTACGTTTTGCAGTAACAGAGCTGTCAAGCTGCCGCAGAGACCCCGCCGCCGCATTTCGCGGATTTGCAAACAGCGGTTCCCCCGACTGCTCTCTTTGCAAATTGAGCTTATCAAAGCTCGCCCTCGGCATAAACACCTCTCCCCTGACAATTATATCTACGGGACTTGTCAGGTTAAGCGGGATACTCTGTATGGTTTTCAGATTAAGAGTAACGTCCTCTCCGTCCACACCGTTTCCTCGTGTAGCACCGCGGTAAAAAACACCTTTTCTGTACTCAAGCGCAACCGATAAACCGTCAATTTTCAGCTCAACAACATATTCCGGATTATCTGTCGACTTTCTAACCCTTTCGTCAAATTCCTCAAGCTCGGCATAAGAAAAAACGTCCTGCAAGCTTTTGAGAGGCACCTCATGATGAACAGGTTCAAAATCCGACAGCGGTTTGTCCCCTACCCTCTGTGTCGGAGACTGAGGTAATATCAGCTCCGGATAAGCCTTTTCAAGCTCCTTCAATTCCCTCATGAGCATATCATAATCATAATCACTAATCTGAGGAGAATCCTCAACGTAATACTTTATACTGTGAAAATTGAGCTCATTTACAAGCTCAGCTATTCTGTTTTGTGCCGCCTTTTTATTCATCTGTCAATTCTGCCCTCAGCATTTTATCTATAATATCTGTATTCTTTATTATTTTCTCATATTCGCTCACATATTCCATGGGATATTTAACATTTATAACACGGTTTACTTTTCTGTCTTTTATGATTTTACTTGATGCGCCCGCACCGCATGCAATAATACTGTGTATATCCTCCATCATGTATATATTGTATCCGCATATTTTATAAGGCTTGCAAAATCCTGTATTTTCACCGTTTGAAACACAGTTTTTCTGCCTGTAAATATAATACGGCACATATCCGTCAGACATTAATCTGCTATATGCATAGTCAAGCATATCAGTGACGACTCTGTTTTCGGGGTTGAAATTATCACCGCATCCGCTGAGCTTTGCAGCTCTTTTGATAGCTAAAGTATGTACCGTAATATTATCAACCCCGGAATTAATAACGTCATCTACCGAACGGCAGAAAGAAGAATAATCCTCTCCCGGAAGACCTGCAATCAAATCGGTGTTTATACTGTTAAAGCCGCATTTCAACGCTTTTTTTACAGCCAGAAAATAATCCTGTGAGTTATGATTTCTGCCGATTATATTCAGTATTTTGTCGTTTGTTGTCTGAGTGTTGATACAAATTCTGTGCACATTGAAGTTTTTCAGTATTTTAAGCTTTTCATCACTGACAGTTTCAGGTCTGCCCAGCTCAAAGCAAATTTCCTCTGTTTTCCCGAAATCAAAGCTGTCATGCAGCAGCTGCATAAGCATTAAAAGCTGACGTTCATCCAATATCCCCGGAGTACCGCCGCCGATATAAAGAGATTTAACACGGAGATTATATTTATTTATAAGCAGTGCCTTTGCCTTTATCTCATCAAACAAGCCGTTCAGATATCTATCAAGCAAATCCCTTGCATTTACGGCAGAAATACTTATAAAGGAACAGTAGCTGCATTTTCCGGGACAAAAAGGTATGGAAATATACACGCTTACATCACGCGGCTTGGGGCAATGAAAAGCCGCCTGGCAAGCAAAAATCTTATCAAGCAGCTCAATTTTATCCTCCGCCAAAAAATACTCGTCTTTCATAACTGCGTGCGGCTCATCTCCTGCTATCCTATGACGGCGGTAAACACTGAGCGGACGTATTCCGGTAAGTATTCCCCAGGGCGGCGTTATTCCCGTAGCTATTGAGCATGCCCTATAAAATGTCTGTTTAACAAGATTTTTCAGGTCACAGCCCGATTTGGCATTCTTTTGACTTGAAAACCAGCGTCCGTTATATTTTATTCTTGTGCGGCTTATAATACTGCCTCTGCTAAAATAAAGCCCTGAAATTATATGTGTAGGCTTTGAGCTGCGGCGCACATAGCAAACCTTCTCACCCGGGAAAAACAGCATGGACATTGAAGTAATATCATAAAAATACTCATGTCCGAAAACCTTAATATCCATCTCTTACACTCCGTGCAAATAAGGATTATTTCGTCTTTCAAAATCAAGGGTAGTGCTCTTTCCGTGCCCCGGATAACAAATATAATCGCCCTTTAAAACAAGCAGCTTATTTTTTATGGAGTTTACTTCGCGCTCAATACTTCCGTAAGGCGGAAAATCATTTCCTACGGAGCAATAAAACAAAGTATCGCCCGTAAATATAATACCCTCAGTTTTTATGCACATAGAACCATTTGTGTGCCCCGGAGTTGTAATAAATTCAAAGCTGCTACCGATAAGCTCGGCCTTACTGTCATCTACGGTTATTATATTTTTACTGCTGACTGTTATATCGCCTGCAAAATTACGTGAAAGATTAAGACTCGGATCATAAAGCAGCTCTAAATCATGCCGGCATACTGTTATGTCGCAATTATAGTGCAAAGCCAGCGCGTCAACCGCACCGATATGGTCAAAATGCGCATGAGTAAGTAGAATGTGACGCACATTAACCGAAAGTAAATCTACCGCAGAAATGATTTTTTTCGGCTGTGCACCGGGATCTATAACAATCGCCTCCATGCTTTCTGTGTTATACACAATGTAACAGCATGTCTGCATAGCGCCGAGCGTCAGTGTTTCAACCTTCAGCATTACAATTCCTCACTGTCTATAATAATATTTACAGGTCCGTTCGCACATGATTCTATTTCCATATCACCGCCGAAAACACCCGTATAAACATCTATTCCGCTTTCCTTAATTCTGTCGTAAGAAAAATCATAAAGCTTTTTGGCACAGTCAAACTTTGCGCTTTTAACAAATGACGGTCTGAAGCCGCGCGAGCAGTCGCCATACAGAGTAAAGTTGGACACAAACAACATCTGTCCCCCGATATCTTTCAAGGATAGATTTAATTTACCGTCGGAATCCGAAAAAACACGAAGACCGCATACCTTATTAATAATTTTTAAAATACTCTGCTCATTATCATTTTCGCAGAATCCGGCATACACCAAAAGACCCCTGCCGATTTTGGAAATCTCGCTTTTGCTTTCAAACAAAACAGCACTATTAACCACCTGACAAATAACTCTCATAAATCCACCTAATGACTGGTTCTGTTTATATCAATTACCAGCTTATTCTTTTTGAGCTTTGCAATTATAAAATTGAGGTGCTCTACATTTTTAACATCCATAGCCACACTTATTGTTGCGGTATCGTCTCCGTTGTTCTTCGCGTTGAAGCTGCGCACGCTCACCTTCATATCGGCAAGAGCAGACGCCACCTTTGCCATAACGCCGACGGCATTTCTTGCCTCTATGCTTATTGTTGCGGTAAAATATTTAGACTCGCTGTTCTCCCAGCTTGCCTTTAACCATCTGTCAGGGTCAAGCTCCAGTCCGCGTTTTGCATTGGGACAATTAATGTTGTGGATAGATACGCCGTAGCCCTTTGTTATATACCCCACGATAAAGTCTCCCGGCAATGGATTGCAGCATTTTGCAAACTTTATCAAACAGTTGTCTATTCCCTCAACCGAAACTCCGCCGTCGCTCACCTTCTTTTTAGGCTGAGGAACAATGCGGAGCTCTTCGGTGTTTCTGAGACGCACAAGAGTGTCTCTGACTTTAACAGCTATTTTCTGAGCTGACGCACCGCCGTAGCCTATTGCGGCATACATATCGTCAATATCTGAAAAATGCATGTTTTCGCACACATTCAAAAAGCTGTTCGTCTGTCTGCGGATCATCAAGCGACACACCCAGACTTTTAAGCTCATATTCAAGCGCCGAAACACCTTCGCTTATATTCTCCTCCCGGCGTTCCTTTTTAAACCACTGGCGTATTTTACTCCTCGCCTCGTTTGTCTTTACCATTTTGAGCCAGTTGCGGGACGGATACCGTGATTCTGTGAAGAAGTAGTAATAATCTCTATTATTTCACCGTTTGAAAGCGTATAATCGAGATTAACAATTTTTCCGTTAACCTTAGCGCCTATCATCTTATTGCCGACAGCGCTGTGAATAGCATAAGCAAAATCTATAACATTGGCTCCCGCCGGCAGGTTTACAACGTCGCCTTTAGGCGTAAACACGAATACCTCGTCACTGAAAAGATCAACTTTCAGTGATTTTATAAGATCCTCGGTTTCGGATATATCATCCTGGGTCTCCAGAATATTGCGCACCCACGTCAGCTTTGAATCAAACTCAACATTGCTTTTTGAAATACCGTCCTTGTACTTCCAGTGAGCTGCGATACCGAATTCTGCCGTCTTGTGCATATCCCATGTACGTATCTGAATTTCAAACGGAATTCCGTCCTTGCCAATGACAGTGGTATGCAGGGATTGATACATATTGGGTTTAGGCGTTGAAATATAGTCTTTAAATCTTCCGGGAATCGGATTGTACAAATCATGCATGAGACCCAGAATGTAATAGCAGTCGCTGACGCTATCGCAGATGATTCTGAAAGCATAAATATCATAAAGCTCTTCAAAGGTTTTGTTCTGAGTAAATATTTTTTATAAATACTGAAAATATGCTTTTTATTCTGTGTTCCAGCTTAAAATTCAGCGAATACTCATTAAGCCTTTCCGTCATCTGGTCGCAGATATTATTTATAAACTTATTTTTATCGATAATTGTATTTTCAAGCTTGCGGCGAATCATATCATATCCGACCGGGTCGAGATACATAAGCGATGTATCCTCAAGCTCAATTTTCAGCTTACGCATACCAAGCCTGTGAGACAAGGGTGCAAAAATCTCTATTGTTTCAAGCGAAATACGAAGCTGTTTTTCATTGTCACATGCGCCGAGCGTGCGCATATTGTGAAGTCTGTCGGCAAGCTTTATAACAATTACACGAATATCGTTTGCCATGGCAAAAAACATCTTGCGCAGATATTCCATTTGCTGTTCCTCTTTGGAGGAATACGCAATTTTACCGAGCTTTGTGACGCCGTCAACAAGCGATGCAACCTCAGTGCCGAATTTACCCCTGAGTTCATCAAGTGTGACGTCCGTATCTTCAACTATATCGTGAAGAAGCGACGCGACGACACTATCGCTGTCAAATCCGAAACCCACAATAATTTTAGCCACCTCTATCGGGTGGCAGATATAAGGCTCTCCGGACTGGCGAAACTGTCCGATATGATGCTGGCGTGAAAAAGAGAAAGCGGAATTAATCAGTTCCCTGTCATAATCCTTGTCGGATTTATCTATAAGAGCAATTAGCTCATTATATTTAATATCCTCAATTTCCAAATTTAACACCCGCCTTTTCGTAAACGCTCATCAAAAGCGCAGAATCGTACAGAGACACCTTTTTCTCGTCATATATTTTTGACACCTCAAGCACGTTATCATCTATATCGGAAACGACTATATCAAGATCAGACAATATTTTAACGGAGAAATAAACCTTTTCATAATTGAGCTTTACAAGACTGTCTTTGCAAATAATACCGGCAATGTTATCAATATTAAATTTTCTTTTACCGTCCGAAAAGCGTTTGGAAATATATTTATAAACCACCGCGATATCCGAGCGCGAGGGCAGCATGGACGGCAAAATTTCATCCGATGTATCGCAAAACAGACGCTTGCTGCGATAATTTTCAAGCTGATTTTCACTAAGTCTCAAGTCACGCACAACAAGCTGAACACTCTTTATATTTCTGTATTCGTTCTCGCCGAGCTCACAAACAATATCTACAAGATCTCCCTCGCGGTAATCGAAGTCCAATAGATTAACTCCGAAATAAAATCCCGTAATGCTTTTTGTCTCCTATATTGAATTTAAGTCTCAGATGGCGGTTGCTGGAGGTTGGAAAAACACCTGCTATTTTAATATTTCTGATGCAAAACAGCGGCACTTCGTTAAGTTTTCCAAACGGCTGAAGAAAGGATATTTCGGAAACCGTTTTTACGGTAAGCATTTTTCCGACAGCTCGCATTCTATATCAATTTTGTTACAGGCATTATTGTCTTCAACGCTGTCAAAACAACGGCACAGCCTATCCCTGAACTCGTAAAGCTTATCGTTTGCGATAAGGGCACCGGCCGCATATTTATGACCGCCGTACTGAATGAGAATGTCCTCTAAACTGCTTAACGCCTCAAATATATTGAAAGGGGCAATACTTCTTGCAGAGCCTTTTGAATTTTCATCAACGGAAAACAGGACAACCGGTTTATTGTATTTGTCCTTGAGCTTTGACGCTACAATCCCTATAACGCCGTTATGCCACCCCTCTTTCCAAAGCACAAGCACGCTGCATCTGCTGTCAAGCTTATGACTTTCTATAATCTCTATTGCCTCGGTGTAAATTTTATTTTCAATCTGCTGGCGAAGCGCGTTAAGCTCGCATAAATGCTCGGCAACACGGCTTGCTTCACTGCCGCTTTCGGTTATAAAAAGCCTAACGGCGGTCTGTGCGTTTTCCATGCGTCCTGCCGCATTTATTCGCGGCGCGATTGCAAACCCGACGTTTCCGGAGGTTATATTTTGCGACGTGAGACACATATTAATTAACATTTTAAGCCCGATGTTAGGTGAAGACGGCATTTTTTCAAGCCCTGCCTTGACAATGCGCCTGTTTTCATCAAGAAGCGGCATGATATCAGCTATCGTTCCGATTGCTACAAGATCAATATTGTCGTCGCGGAGGCAGGTTTTCATATGTATATCCAGCGCCGAAATCAGTTTATACACAACGCCTACCCCGGCAAGATAACGAAACGGATATACGTTATCCGTACGCTTCGGATTAATAATGGCATAAGCATGCGGCATCTGACCCTGGCACTCGTGATGATCTGTTATTATCATATCTATACCGAGTGATTTTGCGGTTATTGCTTCCCCGAATGCCGAAATACCTGTATCAACGGTAATTATCAGTTTACATCCGCGGGAGGCTATTTGATTTACGGCATCATCGTTCATGCCGTAGCCTTGGGTAAATCTGTCCGGAATATAGTATTCAATATTTGATGTGAAATTCTTAAGATAAAGATATAAAACGCTGACCGACGTAATACCGTCAACATCATAATCGCCGTAAATACATATTTTCTCGCCGTTTATAACAGCACTTTCAATACGCTGTACTGCTTTGTCCATATCGCCAAGCAAAAACGGATTATAGTCAACGCTGTTATCGGGATATAGGAAATGCTGCGCCTGTTCTTTTGTAGCAATTTTACGGTTTATTAAAAGGCGGGATACTATATCGTTGCAATTAAGCGCATCTGACAGTGTATTTACGCAATTTATATCCTGTGTTTTTACATTCCAAAATGTATACGCCATGATTTCTCCAAAATAAAATTTATATTATTTAATTATAGCATTTAATATGTAATATATCAATATAAAAGACAAATTTTTCTGATGTATACCCTATATTGTATAAATAAGACCGTGCATGAAATACACGGTCTTATATTATTTATAAAACGATAAGCTCCTTAGGTGAATGAGTTATATCTTCACAACCGTCTTCTGTAACGACAACCATATCCTCAATACGAACCCCGAACTCATTTTGAAGATATATTCCGGGCTCTACAGTCATTACCATTCCGGGCAGTAAAACAGTATCACACCTTGTATTGAACGAAGGATTTTCATGTATTTCCACGCCTACGCTGTGCCCGAGACCGTGCCCGAAGCAACCGCCGTATCCGCTGTCGTTGATATAATTTCTCGCAACTGCATCAATATCACGGCATATTCTCCCCGGCTCTATCGCCTCAAGCGCCATACTCTGAGCATTAAGCACGGTTTCATAAACTGCACGCTGTCGTTCGCTAATCTGCCCCACTGCAACAGTTCTTGTCATATCTGAGCGGTAACCGTTATACACTGCGCCGAAATCCATAGTTACAAAATCACCCGCACAAACCCTTTTATCTGTCGGCACACCGTGCGGCAGCGAAGAATTTTTCCCGGAAACTACAATAAAGTCAAAAGCCACGCCATCACTTCCGAGCCTGCGCATAAAAAATTCCATATCAAGCATTATTTCACGCTCGGTTCTGCCCGATTCAATGCGACCGAGTATGTAATCAAACGTTTGCTCGGTAAAAGCCTGTGCACAGCGGATATTTTCAATTTCATCGCAGGTTTTTATACTCCGAAGTTCCGTCATTATGCTATCCAACACACGGCTTTCGGATAAAATACCGTCAAGCATTTTATTATACAAGCGGAATTCAGACATGCTCATGCACTCTGTTCTTACAAAAATTTCGGTAATCTTTTCAGCTGAAATCACATTGCAAAGCTGTGTTTTTACATCCTCCGGCAAAATAACCTCTGCTCCGCTGACTTCTCTTTTTGCTTTTTCAAAATATCTGAAATCAATAATGAATAAAGCGGATTTTGCCGTTACAAAGACAATACCGGCAGAGGACGGAAAGCCCGTCAGATACAGTCTGTCCGCCGCATCTGTTATTAGCGCACCCTCATTTTCATGCAGTTTCGCCTGCAATTTATTAATCCTGTCAGTCATTTCAAAGCTCCTTCAATACTTCCTTAAGATAATTATACATTCGTTCAGTTGATTTTATATCAAGCCGCTCCTTAGGCGTGTGTATATCAAGGATGTCAGGTCCGAAAGATACGGCGTCAAGGTTGTTAATTTTTGCGCTCAAAAGTCCGCATTCAAGTCCGGCATGAACAGCGCCTACAACAGGTTCTCTCATAAACATTTGTTCAAAAACCGATACCATGCATTCACGAAGACGGGAGTTTTCACGGTACTCCCACGCAGGATACCGACCGTCGATACTCATTTTTCCGCCGTAATTCTTTGAAATATTTTCAAGCTCGCTTATCAGAGCTTCCTTTTCAATATTATCCGAACTTCTGACCGCTATTGTGCTGTAAAGCTCATTACTTTTACAATATAAAATACCGAGGTTCAGTGAAGTCTGCACGAGTCCCGGTATACTATCGCTCATTTTAACAACACCGTTTGGTACAGCTGATAAAAACTCTATAATTCTATCGGTTGATTCTCTGTTAAAGCTATGCTCAGATACACCTTTATTGACGCTTATCAGAGGCGTTTGCGTCATCGACGGAGAAAATTCAGATATAAAGTCTGCGCAAACGGAAATAACCTCCGAATAATCAATATTGCTTTCAATTACCACCGTACATTCACGCGGAATAGCGTTGTCTTTGAGCCCTCCGGCAATATCACATAAACTGAAGTCAAAACGCCTTTGCATAAATTTTAAAAGTTCAACCGCAACTATATCGGCATTCGGTATTCCCTTATCTATTTCAATGCCTGAGTGCCCGCCCGAAAGACCGTGCACCTTCATTTCAAATACGCTTCCGATACAAAGCTGCGATTCAAGCGGAAGATTTATATGACATTTGGCACCGCCGGCACAGCTGACGGTAAGAACGCCCTCCTCCTCAGAATCAATATTAATCAGCATATCAGCTCGGATATCCGAAAGGTCAATGTTTGCAGCACCCGTCATTCCGGTTTCCTCATCTGATGTAAATACTGCGTATAAAGTCGGATGAACTGCTGTACTGTCCTCAAGCAGAGCCAAAATCATTGCGACGGCAATACCGTCGTCACCGCCCAAAGTTGTACCGTCTGCAAAAATATAGTCTCCGTCCGTCAAAAGTCTTAAGCCTTCATTTTCAAAATCAATATCGCAATCAGCTTCCTTTTCACAAACCATGTCAAGGTGCCCCTGGAGAATGACAGCGTCTTTCTGTTCATAGCCGGCAGAGGCAGGTTTTTTAATAATAACATTATCAAATTCATCCTGCCTGCACCACAGACCAAGTCGCCCGGCATTTGACACGCAATAGTCACTTATCTTTTTGGTATTACCAGACCCATGAGGTACGGCACATATTTCCCGAAAATATCTGAAAACATTTTCCGGCTTTATATTTTGTAATATTTGCGCCCTTTCCGATATGCTCATTATAATTTCTCCTAAAGTACAAGTAAAATTTACCGTTATATTTATTATAACACAGCATTAAATTATATTCAACTTGTCAACAGCGGATAACAAAAATGCGCCCGCATTTATTTGCAGGCGCATCTGTATCAGACTGTTACAGCTTTATACTGAAATTAAAATCAATATTTTTTCCTAAAACTCTGTACTTTTCCATAAGCTCCGGACCGCAGGAATGTGAACCCAAGCCGCTGTTTTTTATAGTCTATACGGACATGTGTTGTACCGTCGCTTTTTAGCTCGTTAATATGCTGAGCTTCAAAAAGAGCTTCGCTTGTATATTGGGATACATTACATTCAAACGGAGTATCGGAAACAAATTTCAGTCCGTTTTCAAGCTCAAGATAACAAACTCCTATATGGTTTCCGTGCTCCTGGGGCATAATATACGCAAAATACTCGCTCTTTGCATCCGAAGACCACATGCCGTAGGTTGTGTAATTATTAAGGTCACAATAGTTTTCACCCGGACCTTTTCCGAAATATGTAAACTTCGAATTTGTTTCGGACACGGAGAATTCATATCCAAAGCGCGGAAGCCAGCAGCAGCCCTCACGTGTATTTGCTTTAACATTAAAGTCAATCCGCCCGTCACTGCCGATAACTATAACGGTTTCATATTTCAAATACGGTATTCTCGAAACACCGCCCAGAGAGCCTTTTACTACAACTGCGCCGTTTTTAATCTCACAGGAATAAACCTTGTTGAACATGGCATCCATATTCTCTGCATAATTCACTTCGTTGCGAATCCACATTTTCTTATCGTGACGCTCATTGTCAATAGGTGCCCTGAATGTTGTTATGCGCATGGGGGAAGCGAGCTTCTCTTTGCCGTTCTGCTTCAGGGATACAAAAGTACCGTACAGCTTTTCTATTGTATATTCAAAGCCGTCACCAAAAGCCTTGATATACTTTCCGTCATCTTCCAAAGCAGCAACGGTTGAAATATTTCCGATCGATACTCTTGATACATTCAGGTCAACCTGAGATACAGCAACTTCATATCCGGTTTTATCAAACAGCCTTGCCGTCAGATAACAGCCGTATTTACAGGAGGCAGGCAAATCGCAGGGCATATCAAAATATACGCACGCCTTAGGCTCAACATCAAGGGCTGTCTCTTCAGACGCAAGCACGTTGCCGTCACACATAACCTCATATTTAAAGGTATAGTCACGAAGGTTTGTAAAGGACATTCTGTTCCATACCCGGATTTTTCCGTCTTCCACATAAACGCGGATCGGCTGATATGCCGTCTTAATTTCGTATGAGCCGGCTTTAAACGAACGGTCGCACATAACCATACCGTCACAGCAGAAATTGTTCATATGCGTAAGCTCCGTTTCCCAGTCACCGCCGTATTTGGGAACGCCGTCCTGTATTACGGTGTGGTCTGCCCACTCCCAAATACAACCGCCGATAAACTTGGGCTGACTGTCCGCAAGAGCCCAGTAATCTCCGATATCTCCGGGACCATTGCCCATGGCATGAGCATACTCGCAAAGATAAAGCGGTTGTTTTTTCTCCGGATTTTCACAATATTCACGGCACTTATCCACAGACAGATACATACGTGAATAAACATCCGCGACATATCTTTCGTTATAATATTCCGGATGCTTCGAATCGTCAGACTTTCTCGATGCGTCTTCACAATGAATAAGGCGCGTATTGTCACGGGCTCTTGTCCACTCGATCATAGCTTTATGATTTGCACCGTGTCCGCTCTCATTTCCGGTTGACCACATAAATATGCAGGCATGGTTTTTATCGCGCTCAACCGCACGCTGCATACGCTCAACAAACTCCGCCTTCCATTCAGGGCGCTGACAGGGCCAATCGTTTGACGTCATATCGTAACCGCGGCGTTCCTTCTCACTGCCGTAACGGCAGACAAAGCCGTGAGTTTCAAGATCGGTTTCAAGTGTGACATAAAATCCCATTTCATCGCACAGCTCCAAAAAATGCGGAGTAGGCGGATAATGTGATGTTCTTATAGAATTTATATTGAGCTTTTTCATTTGCTCAAGGTCATGCAAAAAGCTCCTCATCAGTCATAACCCATCCGTTTACAGGATGAGTATCATGATGGTTTACACCCTGAATTTTAACAGGAGTGTCATTTATCAGCAGTTCATACTGCTCGGATATTTTATCGTTCTGAAGCCGATCTTTTTGAGTGATGACTTCATCCTTATAGATAAACTTAAGCTCATAAAGATACGGATTTTCAGCATTCCACAGCGTGGGATTGTCAACATGGAAAACGGCGCTGCCGTCTGCTGTTTTTTTATCAAAGCAGTTTTCCGTTATCATATAGTTCTATATCTGCGCTGCCGTCAAATTTTATAATAATATCTTCATTATTTTCCGTATGTATATCTATATCCACAATATGACCGTGAGGTCTGGACAGGATATACAAATCCCTGAAAATACCGTTGAAACGGAAAAAGTCCTGATCTTCAAGATAGCTGCCAAGCGTCCATTTGAGTACTTCTACACGTACGGTGTTTGTACCCTTTTTAACAAAATCCGTAATATCAAACTCGGCCTGAAGATGATTGCCCATTGTAAAGCCGACGTATTTTCCGTTTATAAAGAGCTTACCGGAAGAAGCGACGCCCTCAAAAACAAAGTACGTCTTATTATCGGTATTTACAATTTCAAACTCACGTTCATAAACACCGCAAGGATTCTCATCGGGCGCGTACGGCGGGTCAATAGGATACGGATACTCAACATTACAATAGTTAGGATTTTCATATCCGAGCGACTGCCAGCAGGACGGAACCTCTATCTCATCCCACTGAGTGATATTCTGCTCAACGTCTACATCTCTTGTGTAATAATGAAAGCGCCACTTGCCGTTGAGCAAAGTATACGCGCCGTCATTTTCAGGAATATAATAGCTGCGCTGAGGTAATCTGTTTTCGCTGGTTTTTGCTAAATTCTCGTAATATCTCATTAGCTTTCTCCTTTATATAGATTAAACAAATGATAGCACATTATTTAATAATTGACAATATAATTAAATTGCTATTTATATACCATTATTGATTTCCGAGTAAATCCGCAATGAACTGAGCGGCAGTCCTGCCTGATATGCCGCCGTGATGCATCTCCCACACCCGTGCCTTGTCCTGCAATGTTTTCAAATCTATATCGATATTGTTCCTCTGCGCCAGCTTTTCAACTATTTCCATATATTCGTCCCGCCCGGGCTTAGGATAATATACAGTAAGTCCGAAGCGCGCCGCAAGAGACAGCTTTTCCTCCATAGTGTCTGTGCTGTGAATATCATTTTCAACTTTTACATCACTGCGGTCCCGCCATGTTTCGCGGACAAGATGTCTGCGGTTGGATGTGGCATAGATAAGAATATTTTCCGGCTTGCTCTGTGCTCCGCCGTCTATGACGGCTTTAAGATATTTATACTCCGTCTCATTCTCTTCAAAGGATAAGTCATCAAGATAGATAATAAAACGATAGTTTTTTCTCGAAAGATAAGAGATAAGTCCCGGCAACCTTTCAAACTGGTGCTTATATATTTCAATCATACGAAGACCGCTGTCATAAAATTTATCTATTATCGCCTTGATGCTTGTCGACTTTCCCGTACCGCTGTCACCGTAAAGCAATACATTATTTGCCGGTCTTTTTATCTATAAATGCTTTTGTATTGGCATACAGCAAGCGTTTTTGGCTTTCATAACCGACAATATCTTCAAGAGCAGCATCGCAGGCATTAAATATCGGTTCCAATGCAATTTTACCGTCTGAATCACTGAAATGAAAGCTTCTGTTAAGTCCGAGATTTCCGTAACCGTAACACTCGTAAAAGGTACAAAGACAATCAAAAAACTCACTGCTGTCTTTACAAATCCGAAGCTTAGGCACAAGCGCATTCAGGTGCTTGGAAATACCGGCATAGCAGGCTCTTTGCAAATTATCGGCGGTTCGATAATTTTTTAGCATTGTAAAACAATCTGTATTAAGTCTGTTTTCTATTTCCGTAAAATCATAATTAAAAAATGCATATAAAATATCTGCATCACGGCGTGCAAAATCGTACAGCGTACAGTCGTTTATCCGTTGACGTTCACACGCACGGCAAAATACATTATCAGATGTTACGGCAAGAAGCGCAATATAGCTTTGCCATGCATCTGATGAAAAGCCGTAATCATAGGCAGTTTCAAGTAGCTCGCCGAAAATCTTATACGCCGTATCGCGGCATTGCGCATTATCCCGACAATTTTCCGACAGTAAAATAAAGCTGTTTAATATTTTACGCCTTGCACCGTCAGTATACAGGATAAGCGAGGATAATTTTGTGTTCATACCGTTTCTCCGATTAGAAAAATTTAATAGATTAATTGTATCACTAAATTCCGATACATACAACAAAAAACTGATTAAAATATTATAATATTGCAAAACTCGGAATAAAATGTTACAATACATTAAAATTTATAAAAAGGAGAGAATTATGGAGCAAAGAGAAAATTTACGTTCACGGCTCGGTTTTATTCTGCTTTCTGCCGGCTGTGCTATCGGTATCGGTAATGTATGGAAATTTCCGTATATAACGGGATTGTACGGAGGCGGCGCCTTCGTGCTCATTTATATTTTCTTTCTCATAATCATGGGAGTACCGATGATGACGGTGGAATTTGCAATCGGCAGAGCAAGCCGAAAAAGCCCTGTCAAATCATATGAAGTGCTTGAAAAACCCGGACAAAAGTGGCATCTTCACGGATATATGGCGCTTGCGGGAAACTATCTGCTGATGATGTTCTACACCACGGTTTCCGGATGGATGCTTCACTATTTTTACCTTACGGCAAAGGGCTCGTTTGAAGGTGCTGACGTAGAAGCGGTAGAAAGCATTTTCAGCGGAATGCTGTCACAGCCATGGACAATGGCTCTGTGGATGATTCTTGTTGTAATCGTCGGATTCGGCATCTGCTCATTCGGTGTTCAGAAAGGTGTTGAAAAGGTTACAAAGGTCATGATGGTAGCACTGCTGGTACTCATTGTAATACTTGCAGTAAACAGTATGACGCTCAAGGGAGGCATGGAAGGACTGAAGTTTTACCTGCTCCCGGATTTTGCAAGAATGAAGGAAATCGGAATAGGCACTACAATCGTTGCGGCAATGAATCAGGCATTTTTTACTCTCAGCCTCGGTATAGGTGCAATGGCGATTTTCGGCAGCTACATAGACAAAAAACGCTCCCTTGCCGGTGAATCGGTAAGAGTGGCAGCGCTTGACACATTTGTGGCACTGTTCTCCGGCCTTATTATTTTTCCTGCATGCTTTTCATTTGGGGTTAATCCCGACAGCGGACCAAATCTTATTTTTGTGACTCTGCCCAATATATTCAACAATATGCCGGGAGGCAGGCTATGGGGAAGCCTTTTCTTCATTTTTATGGCATTTGCCGCGCTGTCAACCGTAATTGCGGTTTTTGAAAATATCGTATCCTGTTCAATCGATCTTACAGGCTGTACCAGAAAAAAGGCATCGGTTATTAACGGCGCAATTATGATTGTTCTTTCGCTTCCCTGTGTGCTGGGCTTTAATCTGCTGTCAGGCTTTGACCCGTTCGGCAAAGGAAGCACTGTGCTGGATCTCGAAGACTTTATTGTCAGCAACATTATTTTGCCGATAGGGTCTTTGATATACCTGCTTTTCTGCGTTTCAAAATACGGCTGGGGATGGGATAACTTTTTAAATGAAGCCAATGCCGGAAAGGGTCTTAAGATCTCCAACAAACTTCGTATTTACATGAAATACGTTTTGCCGATAATAATTGCAATTATTTTTATACTCGGAATCAAAGATAAATTCTTTTAAACAATATAAAAAACGGTGCAGTTAAATACCGCACCGTTTTTTATATTAATCAAAGTATACCGGCTTGCCTGTTTTGCTTGAAGTATAAATTGCCTCAAGAATTTTTGACACTACAAGCGCCTGTTCGGGCAGAACAACCGGCTGCTTGTCATTTATAACCGCATCAATCCCATCTTGCCGCCTCTGTCTGAGCGGGACTTGCTTTCTTCCGTCATAGAAAGCTACACCGCCTGCCGACGTATCAACATCAGTAGTTGTTTTGCGGTCATATATAACTTCATTAACAGTCAGTTTATCATTAATAATCTGCAAACCTGCCTTTGAGCCGCACAGCATACAGCTGCCCTCTTTTATTTCCTCCGAAGTATTCAGCGACCAGCTCGTTTCAACAAGAATTGTCGCACCGTTTTTCATAAGCACAAACGCACACGCCGATTCCTCCAAAGGAGTTGTGCTGACGCCCTTATCACCCCATACATTGCCCATTTCGGGGTGCTCAAGTTTTTTATGCGTTTTACCGACAACCATCTGCGGTTCATAGTTATTCATAAGATAAAGAGTAAGATCCAGGGAATGGGTTGCAATATCAATTACAGGCCCGCCTCCCTGCTCCTGTTCATTAAGAAATACTCCCCAGTTAGGCGTACCGCGTCTGCGCAGAGCATAACACTTGGCATAATAAATCTCGCCAAGCCTTCCGTCATCAATCAGCTGCTTTGCATAAATGCTCTCCGGTTTATGACGGTGCTGATAACCGATAGTAAGCTTTTTGCCGGTTTCTTTTGCAGCCTCAAGCATACGCTGCGCATCTGCGGCTGATTTTGCCATCGGCTTTTCGCACATTACATCCTTACCCGCACGCAAAGCGTCAATACTGATATCCGCATGCTCGCGGTTGGGAGTGAGTACATGAACAACGTCGATATCATCAAGCTTTAACAGTTCTTTATAATCTGTAAAAACTTTCGCGTCCGGCGTACCGTATTTTTCCGCCGCAGCTTTTGCCCGCTCTGAAATCAAATCGCAAAACGCAACCATTTCAACATCAGGCAAAGACGCAAGAGACGGCATATGCTTGCCGTTGGCAATTCCGCCGCAGCCGATGATGCCTATTTTTATCTTTCTTTCCATAGCTTATCTCCTTATCACTTTGAACAATTTTCGGCTTTTTGCCGTACAAGATAATAATACCATTTACAAACGTGAATTGTTATGATATTATTGTACAAAAACATTAATTATTTGTCATAGGAGAAAATACATGCAGCTTGAATATCGTGTCGAATCCGATATCAACAACGGTAAACGCCTTGAATACGACGCTTTTTATCAGCCGTCTAAGCCTAATATGATTACTACTTCGCCGCACATACAGGAATCCGTAGAATTTATATACATAAAGCACGGAGACTTTATTGCATTTATAAATCAAAATGAGTTTGAGCTTCACGAGGGCGATTTACTGTTGATTTTATCAAGGGATATACACAGCCTGCGTGCCAAGGACGGTGAAAAAACACGGTTACTACGTCATGAAAATAGATCCCGCCGTACTATACAGCCCCACCGACCAATCCCCATATCAATATATAATTCCGTTTAAGCTGAACAAGGAAAATAAACGCTGTATTTGGAGGAAAAACGAGCTTGTAAGCAGTCAAATATATAATGTGCTGAAAAATATTACGGATTCGGTAGACAAGCAAGAATACGCGCGAGATTTAAGCAAAAAAATCAACTGTATGCATTTACTGCTGTACGTGCTACGGGATTGGAATGCGTGCGGAATGTGCAACGACGAAAACAATTCAGATGTTTCAACGCTGGTATATCGTTCTATCGAATACATTAACGGAAATTATATGCACGATATAACTGCGCTGGACTGTGCTCATGAAATAGGACTTAGTTACAGCTACTTTTCACGTCAGTTTTGTAAGGTTACAGGCAAAAGCTTCAGAGAATATTTAAATACCGTACGCTGCAACAACGCGGAAAAGCTTCTGCTGACAACAGATGACAGCGTATCAAATATAGCTTATGAATGCGGATACAACGATCTTTGCTATTTTATAAGCGTATTCAGACAGTCGCGCGGAATTTCACCTAACAAATACAGAAAAAACTATTATCCTTAAAAATAAAAAGCCGTTTAGATAAACTAAACGGCTTTTAAATATAATACTAAACTTATTCTGCCTCGGAAGCAGATTCATACGCGACATCGGCGCTTTCTGCCGCTGCATTTGCTTCTTCTATAACTGCACGCATAGAAAGACCTATCTTTCGCGTCTCGGTATTTATATCAACTATTTTTACCTCAACCTCATCACCGACCGAAACAACATCCGACGGTTTATTTACTCTTTTATCGGAAAGCTGAGATATATGAATAAGCCCGTCTACTCCGTCAGTGATGTTTGCAAAAGCACCGAAGGGCATAATGCTTACAATCTTAACCTTTATTTTATCGCCTACACTGTTATTTGCAGTGAAAGAAAAGTACAAAGGGATCTGCATCGGGGTCTTTATATCCCAAAGAAATCTTTTTATTTTCGGCATCTATGGCTTTAACATAAACTGAAATTTTATCTCCGACATTTACAACATCGCCGGGATGACCGATTTTCTTCCAGGAAAGCTCGGTTATATGCAAAAAAAAAGACCGTCAACTCCGCCGAGATCTACAAAAGCACCGAAGGTCGTAAGAGACTTAACGGTACCCTCATATCTCTTGCCAACCTCAACAGTCTCCCAAAATGCCTTTCTCGCCGCTTTTCTCTTTTCGCTCTCAATAGCCTTCATCGAACCGATAATCTTTTTACGGCCGCGGTTCTGAGAAAACTCAATAATATTAAACTGAACAGTCTCGCCTTTAAGCGTATTGAGATCAAATGAAACAGGTCTGCCGGAGAGCGATTTCGGAATAAACACACGTACATTGTTGACGATAACAACAAGACCGCCTTCCGAAACTTCCTTAACCTCTGCTTCAAGTACAGCTTTTTCTTCATATGCCTTTTCGATTGTCTCATATCCCTTCATGGAATCGACACGCTTTTTGGACAGTGCAATAGTGCCTTCAATATCGTTTACACGCAGAGCAACGCAATCAATTTCATCGCCTATATTAACCGCCGTCGTCAGATCAATGGACGGGTCGGCGGAAAAGTTATCTTTAGTAATAAATCCGGACTGCTTGGTTCCGAGGTCAACCTTGACTTCAGCAGGATTAACACCGACAACGATGCCCTTTACTCTGTCTCCTGTCGTAATAACTTTTTTTAAGGAATTCTCAAGCATTTCCTCGAAGGTCATATCCTCATTAACCGTTGTGTTGTTTGTCAGTTCAGACATAAATTGTTTTACCTCCTCAATAATGCGGTGAGGTGTGGAAGCACCTGCCGCAATACCAATATTTTTTGAATTATATATAAGTTTTATTGGTATTTCTTTAACGTTTTCCACAAAAAAAGTATTTTCGCAGAAACGCTTTGCGACATCATACAGCTTGTTTGTATTTGAGCTGTTTTTTCCTCCGACAACAAGCATTGCATCAGATATCTTGGCAAGCTCAACTGTCTGTTTTTGGCGCAGTTCTGTCGCATTACATATTGTATCATAAATTTTTGTATTTTTAAATCTTTTTTTTATAATTTTATTGCATTTATCAAATTCCTGCAAATTAAAGGTTGTTTGCCAAACAAATGTGGTAGATTTAGCTAATAATTCCGGCTCATTTTCAGCCAAACTTTCAAGCTCTGCACTATCGGAAAACACTCTGCTGCACGCTGCGCGGCTTTTTATACCGGCAACCTCCGGATGCATTCCGTTTCCTCCGATAAGAATAACGTCACCCTTGTCACTGCGCTCTTTGACGATTTCATGAATTTTTGAAACAAACGGGCAGGTTGCATCAATAACGCATACACCCGTATTTTCAAGCAGCTCGGTCTCTGAAACGGTTGCGCCGTGCGCGCGCACAACAAGCCTGTCTCCGTGCGCAAGACTGCTCACATCGTTAATAATCCGTACGCCGGCATCTGTAACGTCTTTTATTATATCGGGATTATGTATAATTTCACCGAGTGTATATAAATTTTCACTGCCCTTTTCTATTTCGGCGTTTAAAAGATCTATTGCCCGTGATACTCCGAAGCAGAAGCCTGCATTTTCAATTACCCTGATAGTCATTACTCACCTAATTTATAGATTCTGTTCATTAATTCCTCGGCAGCTTCCTTATATTCACTGCCGCGCCCGCCGGTAACTCCCAGCTCCTGGGTTGAAACCACTTTACCGATATAAACATCGGTTTTGACAAACATTCTGAACTTGCCGCGGCGCGGGCTTATTTTAGCATAAAATACAGGCACCTTTGCCTTATGCGCTATCATAATGACTCCCGGCATCGGATTTGACACCTTACCGTTCAAAATCCTTGTGCCCTCAGGAAAAATACCGAGAACATCTCCTCCGGCAGCAACACCTATACAGCGCTTAACGGCGGCAATATCAGGCTTGTCTGTATTTATTCCAAATGAACCGAGCCATTTAAAAAGCGGTTTCAATATGAAATTTTGCGCATACTTTTCCTTGGCAACAAAATGAATCTGCCGTTTAAATGTCAATGCAAGGAAAATTACATCAAGAAACGAAATATGATTTGCACAAAGAACAACGCCGGTATTTTCAGGCAGCAAGTCTCTGTCTCCGTGGACTTTTATCGGGAAGAACAAAGCTCCGACAGGTCTCACAATCGCTCTTGCAACTGTATAAAAACTCATTTCAGCTTCTCCTTAATAATATCCGTAAGCTCCTTAAGTGACTGTTTAAATGTATTTCCGGTAGTGTCCACAACAACAGCACCGTCAGCAACCTTTAGCGGAGCCGTCTTTCTGTTCATATCCCGAAAATCACGCTCAATAACATCGTGAAGTACGGTTTCGTATTTCACATCCTGACCTTTAGCCGCAAGCTCATCAAAACGGCGTTTTGCACGCTCCTCAGCTGACGCCGTAAGATAAATCTTAAGCTCTGCATCGGGAAGCACAACAGAGCCTATATCCCTACCGTCCATTATAACATCGTATTTTTCGGCAAGCTCTCTCTGTGTTCTAAGCAAAAACTCTCGCACACATGCAAAAGCACTTACCTTTGAAGTATAGTCGCTCACTTCATGAATTCGTATATCCTCCGAAACATCGCTGCCGTTCAAAAATACATGCTGACATCCGTCAACAAACTTAATATTTATATTAATATCAGAAAGAGCCGAAGCCACAGCCGACTCGTCTTCTGCGGATATTTTATTTCTGTATACATATAAACCTATCGTTCGATACAGCGCACCGGTATCAATATACATAAAACCGATTTCCTCAGCCGCTGCGCGCGAAAGTGAACTTTTACCCGCACCGCTCGGTCCGTCTATTGCAATGTTATACCCCATTATTTACCTCCTACGACACAGGACTTGCCTGCAAGATATCCGCTTGAAAAAGCAATCTGTAAATTATATCCGCCGGTATTTGCACTGACGTCTACAACCTCGCCCGCAAAGTATAATCCCTTTACATGTAAAGATTCCATTGTCTTGGGATTTATATCGGCAGTATCTATTCCGCCAGCCGTTATAATTGCCTCGTCAAAGCCGGATTTTCTGCTCATATCAAGCTCAAATGACTTTATGGTGTCAACAAGCGCACGTCGCTGACTCTTCAATATATTATTTACCTTTTGCCTCATATCTATTCCTGATTTTTCCACTATGACAGGTATTATTTTTCTCGGCAGTAAATCAACTAAAGAATTAATAAAATCCTTATTGCTGTATTTTTTAAAATCACGAAGAATACGCGCGTCTAACTCGCTCTCCGAAAGCGCCGGCTTTAAATCAATACATATTTTATATTTATGCTTTGAAAAGTCAAGTACAGATGAGGCTGTCAGCACTACGGGACCGGACACGCCGCTGTGAGTAAAAAGCATTTCTCCGAATTGAGAAAAAACGGTTTTACGGCTCTCATTTATAAAGCTGACACACACATTTTTAAGCGAAAGCCCTGCAAGTCCGGCACATATCTCCTGCGACCCTATCAGAGAAACAAGCGCCGGTTCGGGTTTAACAAGTCTGTGCGACAGCTCACGCGCAAACCTGAAGCCGTCTCCGGTGCTGCCCGTAGCCGGATACGAAAGTCCTCCCGTAGCTATTATCACGGCATCTGCATTATAGCATTTACCGTCTGTCAGAACACAAAGCGGGTCTGTTTTTACCGATACAACCTGCTCGTTTACAATAGTAACACCGGCAGATTTAATGTATTTTTCAAGCGCATTACGTATATCAGCCGCTCGATCGCTTTTGGGAAAGACGCGATTTCCGCGCTCAGTTTTCAGTTCAACACCGAGCTTTTCAAAAAAAGCATAGGTATCATAGCAACCAAACGCATTCAACGCCCCGTACATAAACCGCGGGTTTGAGCTTGTAATATTTTCAATAACATTATTTACATCGCAAAAATTTGTAACATTACAGCGCCCTTTACCGGTTATAAGCAATTTTTTACCCAGTATTTTGTTTTTTTCAAAAAGGCAAACCGTACCTCCCAAGCGTGCAGCGGTACCGGCTGCCATCATACCCGCAGGCCGCCTCCGACAACCGACAACAATAATCCGTCTATTCATTTTTAAACTGATAGACCTCGTACTCTCTCCATATTTGCTCAAGCTCCCTGAGTGTACCGGGGATATCATCCTTATTCTTAACGGCAAGTGCGATTATAAGTGAATTTATAAGACTGAGCGGCGCCACGAGCGAGTCTACAAACGAAATAACATCACTTCTTGCTATGAGCGTTATGTCCGCTCCCTCGCTCAACGGAGAAATCGCCATATCCGTAATGGCAATCGTAGTTGCATGCTTATCCTTTGCAAAAGCGCGCCGCCTTTATTGTAACAGTAGAATATCGCGGAAATCCGATAGCAATAAAAACATCATTTTCCGAAATTTTAAATATTTGATCGAAAATCCCGCTTGAAGAATTACTGTTGACATTGCGCACATTTTTAAACATGTAATTAAGATAAAAACACATAAACTGGCTGAGTGCAAACGAACTGCGCGTGCCCAGAACATATATATTCTCGGCGTTGGATATTGCTTCAACCGCCCTGTTAAATTCGGTACGGTCAATACTGTCAAGAGTAGCTCTGATTTTAGTTATATCAAGATTCATGACACTGCGCAGAATATCATTGTCTTTTATAAGATTATTTGTAATATCTACACGCTGAAGCGTTGTCAGCTTATTTCTCACAATATCCTGAAGCGCCTTTTGAAGCTGCGGATACCCGCTGAAGCCGAGATGCATGGCAAACCTCACTACGGTAGCTTCACTTACGCCGACATTTTCCCCGAGAACAGATGCGGTCATAAATGTTGGGCTGGTCATGTATGTTAGAATACGTAACCGTATTGCGCAAAGAGACTGCATTGCCAGTGCGTTTCCGGGCCTGCCGCCTTTGAGCAAGCGTAGTCGGACAGGTGCCAAGAGAGCGTGGCGCCGCGGGAGGGATTTGCGAAGCAGCGCGGCGCGGCGACTTCTGAACCCGCGCCCTCCTGCCGGGCAGAGTAGAACCCGGCAGTCTGGAGGTTATGAGCCTCCTGGCCCTGATCCGCTGGCGATCGTTACGACTCCGGCGGAAAACTTGCCGCCGGGCCAGTGCTGCCTGCAATCGCCCTGGCCAATCTTACGGCCAGGCACGCGGCAGGAATGGCAGCGCCGCAGAGCGTGCCACTGCAAAAGTTTCGCCACGCTCTTTACGTGGCGCGTTTTCGGCCCGGTGCCGCTGGGCCTCCATCAGGCGAGTAATTGCCGAATAATTGGGAAACGCCCTGCTTCGCGCGCGCTGGAGTTCCATTACATTGCGGTTGCACAGTTCTGCATGTCTTGATTTCCGTCGCTTTCCTCATTGCGTTATCTCCTTTTGTTTCTCCCCACGCGTTCTCCTGCCCGGCCGCCTGGCGCGTATTTCCGGCAAGCGTGGTTTGCTGGCGGCGGCGGCGTATGGCGGCATGGCGGCCTGCCGTTCCGCCAGCTCAGCTTGCTGGTCAGCACCGGCACAAAATCGTCGTGCGGCCCCTGGGCCATTAATCCAAGCAGTCCGCCACCGGGCATGGGCAGTAAACCAGGTGCCGGCGTGAAAGCAGCAGCTGCCTGCGCAGGCGGCGCAACTGGCAATAGGGCGCTTCGGCGTCACGGTACCTTCGTCATTGGTGGTCAGCTCTTTGCGTACTCTTTCTCCAGCGCGGCCACGGCGTTGTCGTTCACAGGACAGCTCAAACATGATCTGGTCTCAAATCGCCCACGGCGGTGCCCGCGCCGTCAATGCTGCGTTTACAGTGCGTGTGATCGCCGGTGTGGGCGACGTTGTCATGTGCGGGTTGGTTCTTGCGGCCTGCCGTGCCGGTCCATCTGCGCGGCGGCCTGCGCCTGCATCCGCGCAAGTGATGGCAGCCGCCAGCTCGCCCAGGCGCTCGCGGCGGGTCATTGGCGGTGTACCGGTCGGTCAGCGCGCACTCCACCACGCACGCGGGCTCCCTGCCAGCACGGCACACCGCCAGCGTCAGCGGCCAGCTCCCACGGCGTCAGGCAATAGGGTACGGCAGGTTGCTGCCCACCACAAGCCCACGCCCACTGCGCCGATCGTGCTGTTCACGGCCAGCGCCAGCTGCCGGGCCTTTGCCTACTGGCTGCCGCCGCGCGTAGGCGGCGCGTTTTCCTGCGCTAGCAGTGCGTACCGCAGGGTTATCGCTAAGCAGGCGGATCGTCTGTGTCTTCATTTTCCATTCTTCGGTTCCGGTATGTCGTACACCATGCCATCCAGCATGATCTTGCCAAAGTTGTAATACCTGCCGGGCGCGGGTGCGTCGGAAAGCGACGGTTTCTCTGCCATAAGCGCCCCAGCGTGCGCAGGGCTGTCAGCGCGCCCAGCAGCTTGTAATACTGGCTGCTGCCGTAATAGTCGCTGGCCATCAGTCGTTGTCCCTGGTCGCCCAGCGGCACAGCAGCGCCGCGCAGGTGTTGCGTTCCCTTGTCTGTCAGGCTTCGGTAACTGTTCTCCGGTGTCGGGACGGGGTTCCCCAGTTGTCCAGGTTAGCCCACATGGCATCGGCGATCTGGTCCAGCACCCCCGGCCAGCAGCCGGGCTTTACGCCTTTCTGATGCTTTCCACCAGCGCGCCGTTGCATTTTTAAGGTCCATGCTTCTCTGCCTTTCAGTTCGTCTTCTACTTCCTCCCCGCGCGATCATCAGCACGCGGGCATCCGAGTTCGCCTCGCGCTCACGCACCGGCTGTTGTTGTCAAATTCCATGGTCGTTCCTCCTCATAGCCGGGCGGGCGGCACGGCAGCGGCTTTAATGCTTTCGCGGTGCAGCTTGGCATCCAGCCAGGCGCAGCGTCCGCCCTGATACGTTCCGTTTTCGCTTGCCGTCGGCGCTGCTGTCCAGCCCAATCGCAGTGGGAATTCCTCTGTGATACCGCTCCCCATCCGGTGCGCCGATGCCCGCCTTAAAAATTGCAGGTCTTTGTGATGGTCATGTGGGTCTTGCAGCTCCCATCCCTGTCCACCAGTCCATAGCCTTCATAAGCAGCCCGTCAAAGTGCTTCTTTTCAAAAATCAATGAACGATGTGTATTATGCTAGCTATATAGTATTAATATTTGCGTAAACGAATACGCCCTGAAACGGCACCAGTTCCTGGTTCATCTTCCGCATGGCAGGATGCGAATAATTCGAGACATTTTGTAAAATAATTCAGTTACACATAGTATTATACCATCGGTGCTGCAAATATCTGAAGCATTGCTTGAATTGAAACCCCGTAAAGGACATGACAAAAACATGGTTTCCATTTGTACTTTAATCCTCAACGTCATTTTATCGTTTGTCTCAACCAATGTATCGATCCAGGAGCATTTTGTCCGCAGAACATTTACTCCAATTTAGTAGAATTATTCTTTACAGTTATTTTCATCTCCATCAACACCATCACGATACCTCTATCAAGCATTAGCCATTTCTGTGTCTGAGTACGTCCAGAGTTACGGGCAAGAACATGTCATTTATTTATGCCAACTCAAAGAAGGGTCCCTGGAAAGAGTAATTCCATAAATGACCCACCTGCTTCAGAAGTCAAACTCATATACTTTTTCATCATATAAAACATTAATAATCAATCCATACATAATCAAATAAATACTTGAATCATAAAATGACTCAACAGCCGCCTTTTCAACTATTTGTCCAACTAAGAATCCCGCCCAACGGGCCGAGCTGATAACTTTGCCGCATTTGGGCAAAAATTGGCATGGAGTAAACGGTGGCGTTGTCTTCGATGTCGAAGGCCTCAAAAGACGTGGCCGCAGTTAAAGCAACGGAATAATGTGGTTCTTCCTTGTATGGTTTTGCTTTCGTTAGTTGATTCTCTTTATCAGCTTGTTAGAAAAATCCATAATTATTTTACTCTACAAAATAAGCCTTTTCTTCGGAAGCATAATCAGTATCTTTTGAAAGAGCTGTTTCTATAACGCCAAATATATTCATAATTTCGTGAATACAATACGTAACTGAAACGAAGTATACTGA
>VOFK01001094.1_pt1 | contig 42335 bp, 56 predicted proteins | sample 5384121 | NCBI WGS metagenome assembly VOFK01 (sample SAMN12384730, study PRJNA508395) | human gut metagenome | isolation source: healthy gut J | host: Homo sapiens | reverse complement strand
ACTGTTTTAGTTATCTATATTTAAATCTATTTCTATTGTTCTCTGTCGGGGCATATATTCGTCGGTCACATCGGTGATATGATGTTCGGCACAACGGTATACCCTGCCGGGATATTCTTTCAGTAATTGCAGATGTGCGTCTTCATCACTACGGACGAACCGGGTTCACAAATGTTGTGCAACAATTCTACAATGGACTTACCTGTCTCTACATCCAGGTTTCCGGTCGGTTCATCCGCCAGAATGATAGCCGGAGAATTGAGTACGGCACGTGCGATTACGATACGCTGCTGTTCGCCGCCAGAAAGCTCGTTAGGGATTTTATAGCCTTTATTGGACATCCCCACTAAATCAAGCACTTCCTCAATACGTTCTTTTATTCTCTTGTTTATTCTTCCAGCCGGTGGCACGAAGTACAAACTCAGATTATTGTACACGGTACGGTCTGTCAACAGTTGAAAATCCTGAAACACAATGCCTAACTTCCGGCGTAGCTGCGGGATATGCTTACGTTTGATAGAGCGCATATTATAGCCCAGCACTTCCGCATCACCGTCAATTACGTCCAGTTCGCCATACAAGGTCTTGAGCAGACTTGTTTTTCCGGAGCCTACTTTTCCTATCAGATAGACGAACTCTCCTTTGTGCAGTTCCAGATTTACACCACTTAGCACACAGAGTTCCTGCTGATGTATTTCTACGTTCTTATATTGAATTAATGCTTCTTCCATGTACTGCTATGTCTTTCCTGCAATTCGCGTGCAAGGTCTTCGATGCGGTAACCTTTTGAAGTTAATAATACAATCATGTGATAAATCAAATCGGCTCCTTCGTAAATCAAACGTTCATTGGTGCCGTTTGTTGCTTCAATGACAGTTTCTACTGCTTCTTCGCCCACTTTCTGTGCTATCTTATTGATTCCGGATTCGAACAGACTGGTCGTATAAGAACCTTCCGGCATTTCTTCATGACGTTTGTCAATAAAATCCTGCAATGCTTTCAGAAACATGACCGGTTCTTCATTCTTTTCACCCCAACATGTATCCGTACCTGTGTGGCAAACCGGACCTACCGGATTCACCTGTATCAATAACGTATCATTGTCACAATCGGCCTTGATAGAAACGACGTGAAGGAAATTGCCGCTCTCTTCGCCTTTCGTCCAAAGACGGTTCTTGGTGCGGCTGAAGAAAGTTACTTTTCCTGTTTCTACGGTTTTCTTATATGCCTCTTCATTCATGAAGCCCAGCATCAGGACTTTTACATGTTTCGTTGTCCTGTATGATAGCCGGAACGAGTCCGTTCATCTTATCGAAATCCAATTCCATTTTATTTTAAGTTCTTAATTTACTTATTCGCTAATTATGTGCAATTATCCTATGACAAATCCTTCGCCGCAGCCTAAAAGCCTGTTTTTGCAACGCAACAATTACCTAATGGTAATTCCTTCGCCGCAAAATACGATTTTAATTCGGGTATTTTGATTTCTCCGAAGTGAAAAACGCTGGCTGCCAGTGCCGCATCTGCTTTTCCTTGCAAAAAAACGTCACGGAAGTGCTCTTTGCAGCCTGCACCTCCCGAAGCAATCACAGGAACCGAAAGTTGTCCAGCCAAAGCGGCAAGTGCCTCGTTCGCATATCCGGTCTTTACTCCGTCATGATTCATGCTCGTAAAAAGGATTTCTCCGGCCCCACGTCCCTGTGCTTCTTTTGTCCAGTCAAACAGATCCTTGTCAGTTTCAATACGTCCGCCATTCAGGTAGCATTTCCAGCCTTTTTCCGTTTGCTTGGCGTCTACTGCCAACACACAAACCTGCGAACCGAAATTCTTGGCAATCTCGTCAATCAACTGCGGGTTGCGGATAGCAGACGAATTGATAGAAATCTTATCGGCGCCGGCATTCAACAGACGGTCCACATCACTCAATTCATTGATTCCACCGCCTACGGTAAACGGAATATTGATATTGGCAGCAATCCGTTTTACCAATTCCGTAAAAGTCTTACGCCCCTCATGGCTGGCAGTAATATCCAGGAAAACAAGTTCATCAGCTCCCTGTTCACTATAAGCACGTCCCAATTCCACCGGATCACCGGCCTGGCGCAAATTTACAAAATTCGTTCCTTTCACGGTTTGTCCGTCTTTGATGTCCAGACAAGGTACTATTCTTTTTGCTAACACAATCCTATTTTTATTTACTGTTTGACAATTCAAAATCAGACTTTCAAAAGTCTCAATCCAAAAAGATTCTCAAGTCTTGCAGGGTGAGATGTCCTTCATAAAGAGCTTTTCCAAAGATTACTCCGGGCACTCCGGCTTCGTTCAAAGCAATAATGTCATCGACATTACTTACCCCGCCGCTGGCCATTAGATAGAGATCGGGGAATTTTTCCAGCATTTCTTTGTACAAGTCAATAGAGGGTCCTTTCAGCATCCGTCGCAACTGATGTCCGTGCAGATCACTTTCCGGACACCTTTATTTATATAGTCTTCGAGGAACGGGAAAAGTTCACAGGCGCTTTCGTCTTTCCAACCGTTTACGGCTATCTTATGTTCCTTTACGTCCGCTCCCAATATGATTTTCTCACTTCCATACACTTCCAGCCAATGACAGAACAGTTCGGGGTCTTTCACGGCAATACTGCCGCCCGTCACCATTTGCGCACCGCTTTCGAAAGCTATTTTCAAATCTTCATCACTCTTTACTCCGCCGCCAAAATCTATTATTAAGGAAGTACGGGTAGCGATTTGTTCCAATACCCGATGATTGATTACATGGTGAGAAGCAGCTCCGTCCAAGTCCACCACATGAAGTCTGCTAACACCGTTCGCTTCAAATTCCTTGGCAACTTCCACCGGATTTTCGTTATATACTTTCTTACTGTCGTAATCTCCCTGGGAAAGGCGTACACACTTTCCGTCAATAATATCAATGGCTGGAATAATTTCTATCATCTATTATTTATTTGCTATTTGACAATTTACAGTTCTCTTATTACTACCTCTTTTCCAATCTGTTCAACACCGCTTTTTATCCCCTCAAAAGTTTATTATAAACGATGAACGAGTTTATTATAAATTATGGTGGAGTTTATTATAAACGGTGACATAGTTTATTATAGATTCAGAAAGTTCGTCAAAATCTTCTCTCCCGTCTTACCGCTTTTCTCCGGATGAAACTGGGTGGCATAAAAGTTATCTTTATGCAAGGCAGCACTAAACGGATGAATATAATCAGTCGTAGCGGCAGTAAAGTTGCAAGTCGGCACATAAAAGCTATGCACGAAGTAGACAAATTCTTCTTCGGTAAATCCTTCAAAGAGTTTGCTATTCGTTTTGCCGATTGTATTCCACCCCATGTGCGGCACCTTATCTTCGTGCCTTTGCGGAACAAAACGTTTCACATCCACATCAAAAATATTCAGGCAATCCACTTCTCCTTCTTCAGAATAACGGCACATCAACTGCATACCGAGACAAATTCCGAGCACAGGCTGACGCAGGTTCTTTATCAGTTCGTCCAATCCTGTCGCTTTCAAGTGGTTCATGGTAGTTTCCGCCTCTCCTACTCCGGGGAAAATTACTTTATCGGCCGACTGGAGTTCTTCTTTATCGGCAGTAATCACTGCTTCCACCCCCCAACCGTTTCAATGCATAATCCACAGAACGGATATTGCCGGCATTGTATTTTTACGACTGCTACTTTCATCAGCTAAATATTACTGTTTTATTTTTATAGGCCAAAACTTTACGTTCAATGTGCTTCTGTACCGCACGCGAGAAACGATTTTCTCCAAGTCCTTTCCTTTGTTTACAAGATCTTCAATAGAATCTTTATGAGTGATACGCACTACATCCTGTTCGATAATCGGACCTGCATCCAACTCTGTCGTTACGTAATGGCTTGTTGCACCAATAATCTTCACACCTCTCTGGAAGGCGGCGTGATATGGTTTCGCACCGACGAACGCAGGAAGGAAAGAATGATGAATATTGATTATCTTATTCGGATAAGCATTAATCATCTGTTCGGAAATCACTTGCATATAGCGTGCCAGTACGATAAATGTAATTTTATGTTTGGCGAGCAACAGTTCCATTTCCTTACGCTCCTGTTCTTCTTTTGTCTCTTTAGTAATAGGGAACAGATAGAAAGGGATACCGAAACGTTCGGCTACATGTTGCAAATCGGGGTGGTTGCTTATTATAAGAGGTATCTCCACATTCCACTCTCCGGCTGTATAGCGAGCCAGCATATCAAAAAGACAATGCGACAGCTTAGAAACGAAAATTGCCATACGCGGTTTTACATCCGAAAAATAAAGGCGGAAATCCATTTCGTACTTTTGGCCGTAAAGTGTTCTGAAATAATCTTCAATCTTTTCCTGGGGGAACCAGAAAGTCTTTCAATTCCCATTCAATACGCATGAAGAAGATGTTTTCTACATGGTCTACATATTGATCCAAATAGATAATATTTCCTTTGTTTACCGTAATAAAGTCTGTCACTTCCGCAAGGATTCCCGGTTTGTCGGGACAGTGCAATAACAGTTTGGCTGTTGTCATCATTCTTTTTACTAATTTACGATTCCCGGCAGAATATTTTCCACCTTTCTTATTTTAGTCCGCAAAAATAACGATTTATTGCAAAATTACGAATTATTCAAGCAGAAAGTTGATATAAAAACGGTGATTTCTTACAGATAGAAAGAAATCGGGAACTATTTTCTATGAAGAGGATGACAAACTTCAGGATAGTGACGCTATTGTCTTCGGACAACGTCACTATCTCATTATAATGGCGTCACTATGACAACCGGATAGCGTCATTATCCTGAGAGAAGAAAAAAACAATATTTTTTTTCATTACAAAAGTACTCAAAATGAGACACTAAGCATTCTTCTCGTTTTTTCTTGAAAAAAACTTTTCTCAAAACGCTTGCAGATTTACAAAAAACAACTACCTTTGCACCCGCAATCGAGAGAGATACAGATTAACAAAATGAAATTCTGGTGCGTTAGTTCAGTTGGTTAGAATACATGCCTGTCACGCATGGGGTCACGGGTTCGAGTCCCGTACGCACCGCTTCTTCAATAGAGAGGCGGAAAGAAATAAAATGAGTTAGTCAAAATAAAATTTGGTGCGTTAGTTCAGTTGGTTAGAATACATGCCTGTCACGCATGGGGTCACGGGTTCGAGTCCCGTACGCACCGCAATCTTATGAAGCAAAATCAAGAAAAAGTCCTGAAGTTCAATACTTTGGGACTTTTTTGTTTTCAGACTTTCCCGATAAAAAGCCGCAGAATGGCGCAGTTGGCACTGGCTTATCCGTTGGACTTTTTAAAGGATTGGAAAGTCCAACGATTTGGATTTGTTTTCGCTGATTCTCAATATTTTGCATAGCCTGATTTGGGACAATGGAATTTAACTTTGTACCACTTAAAATGCAAAAAAGTATGGGAATTGAAAAGAGACGTAGTACACTGAGTGTGTTGTTTTTTACATCAAGCGACAGAAACTGCTGAAAAACGGGGAGGCTCCCGTATGTATGCGCATTACCGTTGACAAGCGGAAAGCGGAAATTATGATCAAGCGCAGCGTACCTGTAGAACTTTGGAACCAGTCAAAAGAATGTTCCAAAGGAAAAGACCGCAGTTCGCAGGAACTTAATCATTACATAAGTTCTGTTCGCGCCAAAGTGTTGCAGATACACAGGGAACTTGAAGTAGATGCAAAAATGGTTACGGCAGATGCCATCCGTGACAGATATTACGGTCGGGATAAGGTGCAGCATACGCTTTTGGAAATCTATACAGACCATAACGAAAAATGCCGGGCTTTAATCGGTAAGGAGTACACGGAATCAACCGTGACAAAATTTGAGACTTCCATAAACAGGTTGAGGGAGTTTATCCGTTTTGGATATCACAAGGATGACCTGTTCCTGAATGAACTGGACGGGCAGTTTATTCGCGATTTCGAGTATTGGCTGAAAACGTCCATCGGATGCCAGAACAATTCCGCATTGAAACACTTGAAGAACCTGAAAAAAGTCATACGCATCGCATTTGCCAACGGATGGATAGAAAAAGACCCGTTTTATGGCATCCATTTCAAGATGGATGAAGTCAATGTGGAGTTTTTATCCCAAGAAGAACTGGACAGGCTGATGGAAAAGGATTTTGAGATAAAACGGCTGGAGCAGGTTCGGGACGTGTTTGCCTTTTGCTGCTACACAGGTCTAGCTTTTGCAGACGTGCATCAGCTCAGCAAGGAACATCTTGTAAGGGACAATGACGGTAACTTGTGGATTCGTAAAGCCCGCCAAAAAACAAAGCAGATGTGTAATATTCCAGTCATATCACCCGCCCGTAAATTGATAGACAAATATTCGCACCAACCTGATTGTATTGCCAAAAATGTGCTTTTGCCAGTATTGAGCAACCAGAAAATGAACGCCTACTTAAAGGAGATAGCCGACATCTGTGGAATACAGAAGCGTCTGACGACACACGTTGCCCGGCATACTGCGGCTACCGTCGTGTTTTTGGCAAACGAGGTAAGCATGGAAAATGTCGCTAAAATCTTGGGACATTCCAATATCCGTATGACACAGCATTATGCCAAGGTACTGGACACCTCTATTTTACGCGATATGAAAAATGTAGAACGGAGTTTTTTGAAACGACAAGTATAGGGAAATTATGGACAGAGGGATTATAACCATCAGTGAAACGGGAGCAGTCACTATGCCAACTACTCCCGTATGGATGACATTGTTTGAAATAGCCGACTTGTTTGGCGTGTTTTCTTCGGATGTCCGAAAAAATTATCCGCTCTGCTTATAAAAGTCGTGAGTTGGATGAGCAGATTACAATGCGATATATAAAAAACGGCAATCGGATAAGCATGGATGTCTATTCTCTTGAAATGATAATAGCCATTTCGTTCAGGATATGCAGTAGAGAGAGCACCTTTTTCAGAAAATACGTGCTTAAAAAACTGCTGCGTGAAAATAAAAACATTAATTACCTATTGCTTGGGTTGAATGAGAAGAATGGTAGTTATTCAAATCCCAGGCTGAGAACAAATGAATCCCATACGGGAAAAGGGGTATGCACCTACATAGGTGATGCCCCTTTCCTATTTTTTAAAGGTCTGTCAAATAGGCTTCCCTATACCCGTCTTTGAGCAACCGTTCAATATCACTTTCCTTATATATGATTTTTCCTCCCAGCTGAATGTATGAAATACGCCCTTCATTCCGATATTCTTGCAGGGTACGCCTGCTGATTCTCAACCGTTCAGCCACTTCCTTGTCCGTAAGAAAATTCTCGCCGCCCAAAGTGGGACGGCAATCCTTTTCATCCGTTCCATTTTTGCTATTATTCGTTCTATACTACTTGTAAAATAGGCAATCCATTCACTTTCTTTCGTTATCAATTGGTTATCATTCATAGGCTTTCTGCTTTTTGTTATCATTTGTCTTTTTTGTTTTTCGTTTTTCCACGATAGGCAGCATACGTCCGACATCTTCTGGAAGATAATATGTCTTGTGATTTATCTGTGAATATGCCAAGCGTCCGCTGTCACGTAAAGTCTGCAAGGTACGTGGACTGATATTCAAAAGGACACAGACATCCTGACTATCCATCCACTCACTCATTTTTTTGTCTTCAAAGCATAATGCTTCGGCTTTTGCAACAAGGTTGTCAAATTTTGAAACCATCTCTTCAAAAGTCTTTTTCTCAATGCTAATAATTTCCATATTTCATTTGTTTTTGATTACCATACAAGGATTTGTTCCGGTAAGTATGTTTGTTCATAGCCTCTTATCCGGGAATCCGGCATAAAAAGTAATACGCTTTCTATATCTACGTTCCATTTCTTATTGACTGGCTGCTTGTTGCGTCGTCTGTCCGGGTAACGGAGCCATTCCCCTAAAAAAATTATACGTGAGTCACGTAGTGAGTTGTTAAAGCCGCTTTTGCCCTTTACCGAACTTTGCCTCAGAAACAAGAAAAACGGAGGACATAAATATGGAAATAGTTACCCGAAACAATTTCGAGAGCTGGATGCAGAAACTGATGGAACGGCTCGACCGTCAGGACGAACTGCTGCTTTCCTTGCAGCCGTCCGGCAAAACCCCGAACCCGATGGAACGTATCAGGATGTTCGACAACCAAGACCTCTGTATGCTGCTCCAGATAAGCAAGCGTACCCTGCAACGCTACCGCAGCATCGGCGCATTGCCGTACAAGACGCTCGGCAAAAAGACCTATTACAGCGAGGAGGACGTGCTGACGTTCCTTTCCGGACACGTAAAGGACTTCAAAAAGATATAGCCTTCTACAAGGCTCGTATCCATAATTTCTTTCAAAAAATAACCCATTAAAACATTTTTCAGATGGCAAAGAAAAAAGGAACAGAAAAGGACGTGCTGATAGTCCGCGACGAGAAGACGGGCGAGATCAGCGTGGTAGCCGGGCTGGATGCCGACGGTTTCCCCAAGCGTACCCCCGCGAAAGCGGAGAATGCGCAGAGTTTCCTGCAATTCGACCGCCACGGCGATGTGCTGGACAACTTCTTCAAAAACTTCTTCCGGCAGTGCAAGGAACCCAGCCGCTTCGGTTTCTACCGTTTCGCGGCAGACCAAGCCGACAAACTGATGGAGGTGATGAAAGACCTGCTGAAAGACCCCGAAGCCAACAAAGAACTGCTTGCGCCCCACAAGGTGGACACTTCCGGCTACGAAAAGCAGGTAAAGGAAGAACAGACCGCCGGGATGCCGGAACAAAAACAGGAAGGACAACCCAAAGAAACCCAAAAACAGGAAGAAATGGAAAAGAAGCAGGAACAGAATCAGGAAAGCCCGCAACAACAGGCGCAGGGAAGACGTGGCTACCAACCCATTGACGAGAGCAAAATCAACTGGCAGGAGCTGGAAGAGAAATGGGGCGTGAAACGTGACGACCTTGAAAAGTCCGGTGATCTGAACAAGATGCTCAACTACGGCAAGTCCGATTTGGTGAAAGTGTCGCCCAAGTTCGGCGGCGAGGCTTTTGAACTGGATGCCCGCCTTTCCTTCAAGAAGGACGGTGAAGGCAATGTCAGCCTCGTGCCGCACTTCATCCGCAAGGAGCAGAAACTCGACGAGTACAAGGAACACAAGTTCTCCGACGAAGACCGTAAGAACCTGCGCGAAACGGGTAACCTCGGCAGGGTCGTGGACATCGTGGACAGGGAAACGGGTGAAATCATCCCCTCGTTCATCAGCATAGACCGCAAGACGAATGAAATCACGGACATTCCAGCAAACAAGTACGCATACCGGAGCGCATCGGAAAGACGGAAATCACCAAGCAGGAACAGGATATGCTGCGTGCCGGGTTGCCCGTGCGCGACAAGCTCATCGAACGCAACGACGGCAGGAAATTCGTCACCACTCTTCAAGTGAATGTAGAGCAGCGAGGCGTGGAGTTCGTACCGGGAACTGGCAGGTCGCCCCGTACCGCCCAGATGCAGGAAGCCAAGAACAATCCCACGCAGGGACAGGCGCAGGGCATGGAAAACTCCGCAGCCCCACAGAAAGAGCAACGCCGCAACACGTGGACGAACGCCGACGGCAGCATCCGCCCCATCAGCAAATGGAGCGGTGTGAACTTCACCGACCAGCAGAAAGCCGACTACGCTGCGGGTAAGGCGATAAAGCTGGAGAACGTGACTGACAAGCAAGGCTTCCACGCCACGATGTACATCAAGTTCAACCCGGAGAAGGGACGTCCGTACCGCTATGACACCAACCCCGACAATGCGCAGAAGGTCGCCCCATCCAACGAGAGCCGCACGCAGGTGGCGGTGAACAGCGAAGGCAAGACCAACGAGGCGACCAAGAACCTGAAAGAGCCGTTGCTGAAAGGACAGACCGCCCCGAAAGACGACAAACAGCAAAAGCTGCAGGAGAAATCTCAGAAGAAAAACAACAAGGGCATGAAGATGTAACATCCCGTGTCCGCCACTAAATCCAAAGTAACAATTCATAAAAAAAAGTAATCAGCATGAAGACAATCATTGCAGAAAAGCCATCCGTGGCACGTGAAATCGCCCGCATCGTGGGCGCGACAAAGAGAGAGGAAGGATATTTCGAGGGAAGTGGCTACGCCGTGACATGGGCATTCGGGCACCTCGTCCAGCTTGCCATGCCCGACGGTTACGGCATACGCGGCTTTGTCCGTGACAACCTGCCCGTCATCCCCGACTCCTTCACGCTCATACCCCGTCAGGTAAAGGTTGAGAAGGGCTACAAACCCGACAGCGGCGTGGTGTCACAAATAAAAACCATAACCCGCCTGTTCAATGACAGTGAGCAGATCATCGTGGCGACCGATGCCGGTCGCGAGGGCGAACTTATCTTCCGATACCTCTACCATTACATAGGATGCGCCACCCCTTTCGTGCGCCTCTGGATAAGCTCGCTTACCGACAAGGCCATCCGCGATGGACTGCGCAACCTCGAAGCGGGAGCAAGTATGACAACCTCTACCTCGCCGCCAAAGCGCGGAGCGAATCCGACTGGCTCGTGGGCATCAACGGCACGCAGGCTCTCTCCATCGCCGCCGGACACGGCACTTACTCCGTCGGGCGGGTGCAGACACCCACGTTGGCGATGGTGTGCGCACGCTACTGGGAAAACCGCCGCTTCACGGTGGAACCTTTCTGGCAACTCCATATTGCCGCTGACGGAGGCGATGGTGATACCGTGAAATTCTCTTCCACCGGGAAATGGAAGGAGATGGAGCCTGCCACAGTCTTATATAATAAGGTAAAGGAAACAGGCACAGCCACCGTCACGAAAGCGGAACGCAAGGAGAAGATAGAGGAAACTCCGCTCCTGTATGACCTGACCACGCTCCAGAAGGAAGCCAACGCCAAGCACGGCTTCACGGCGGAACAGACGCTTGAAATCGCGCAGAAGCTCTACGAGAAGAAGCTCATCACCTATCCGCGAACCGGAAGCCGCTACATTCCCGAAGACGTGTTCGCGGAAATCCCCAAGCTGCTTGCCTTCATCGGCAGCCTGCCCGAATGGAATGGCAAGTTGCAGCCGAAAGCCGTGCCGACACGCCGCAGCCTGGACGGCGGCAAGGTGACAGACCACCATGCCCTGCTCGTCACGGGCGAGAAGCCGCTGTTCCTCTCCAAAGAGGACAGCACCGTCTATCACATGATAGCCGGGCGCATGCTTGAGGCTTTCTCCGAAAAATGCGTCAAGGACACTGCCACCGTCACGGCAGAGTGTGCCGGAGTGGAGTTCGTGGCAAAGGCAGCATCATCAGGCAGGCCGGATGGCGTGCCGTCTATGGCAAGGAGAATGGAGAAGAGAACAACAGCCAAGAGGAAACCGCCGCCATTCCCTGTTGGCAGGAAGGCGACACGCTGGCACTGAAAGCCGCCTCCATCACGGAGGGAAAGACCAAACCCAAGCCGCTGCATACCGAAGCCACCCTGCTGTCCGCGATGGAAACGGCTGGCAAGGAGATAGAGGACGACGCATTGCGGCAGGCTATGAAGGATTGCGGCATCGGCACGCCCGCCACCCGTGCGTCCATCATCGAAACGCTTTTCAAGCGCGGCTATATGGAACGCTGCAAGAAGTCGCTTGTCCCCACCGAAAAAGGGCTTGCCCTCTACTCGGTCGTGAAGGCGATGCGTATTGCCGATGTCGCCATGACGGGCGAATGGGAAAAGGAATTGGCACGCATCGAGCGTGGGGAACTGCCCGCCGATGACTTCCGCAGGAAGATTGAGGCATATACACGGGAAATTACCTCCGAACTGCTGTCGTGCGACAAGCTGTTCGCCCGCAGGGATTCCGGCTGCAAGTGTCCCAAGTGCGGAGCGGGGACGATGCAGTTTTACGGCAAGGTCGTCCGCTGCGACAACGCGGAGTGCGGTCTGCCCGTGTTCCGCCTGAAAGCAAACCGCACCCTCTCTGATGATGAAATCAAAAACCTGCTCACCGACGGACACACGAAACTGCTCAAAGGATTCAAGAGCAAGCAGGGCAAGAGTTTTGATGCCGTAGTCGCCTTTGACGGGGACTATAACACGGTTTTCGTGTTCCCAGAAAGAAAAAGTAAAGCGACCTCTGCGAAAAGAAGAAAATAAATGTTTAACTTTGCCACTGGTTCAGAGTAATGAATTGTTCTTCGATACCGGATTACACTCATACTTTGGATTTAGTGGTGGCACTCGGAGGGATACCGGGTGCCTTTTTCTTCTCGTTTTCCAACGATTATCCCTATCATCATTATCAATCCACTAAATTCCAAAGAAATGAACAACAAGAAGAAAAACGAGGGTCGGACCGACTTTTCCTATTACGGTCTGTACCTGCTGGACTACCTCACCACGAACAAGTTCGAACAGGCAGCCGATGAAGCCTTCATCCGAGAAAGAACCGACCGTGCCGCCGAAGCGTATGAACGGGCAAGGCTCGAAGGCTATCCTGCCGACGGGGCGCAGGAACTGGCGATGAAGGTGCTGACGGAGGGCCTTCGCTACTCCAGGCACGCCATCCTGCGCGAAGTCGTGGAGAACGAATTTGCGGGTGAAGTACCGGGAGAAAAATGTGAAGCCTTTACCCAGAAGCTGCTGCCGCTTGTCGGAAACGTATTCTCCATCTATGACCTCTCGGACGACAATTTCGCCCTGTCGCCCGAATATGACCTGCTCTACACGGAGCTGACGGGGGCCGTCATCCTCTATATCGAAGAGTATGGCGTTTAACCGCAAACAGAGGCTGCGGGACAACATCGAGGCGATACGGACGGCATTCCTCCTTGACAGGGAACAGCGCACACCCACCGCACGCGAACGGCTCTTGTTAGAGCGTTATTGCGGTTTCGGGGGACTGAAGAGCATACTCAACCCTGCAAGGGAACTGACGGATGCCGTCCACTGGGCGAAGTCCGACCTCGAACTGTTTGCCCCTACCGTGGAACTACACAAGTTACTACGGGAGAATACAAAAGACGATACGGAGTATAAACGGTACATGGATGCCATGAAGCAATCCGTCCTGACCGCTTTCTATACTCCGCCGGAGATAACAGGCACTATTGCGGATGTGCTACATGAACACGGCATACGTCCCGACCGGGTACTGGAACCGTCGGCAGGCGTTGGCGCATTTGTGGATGCCGTATTAGAGAACAAGCCGGACGCGGACATCATGGCTTTTGAGAAAGACCTGATGACGGGCAAGATATTGAGACACCTGCATTCCGACCAGAAAGTAAGGATACAGGGGTTCGAGAAGATAGAAAAGCCGTTCATGAACCATTTTGATTTGGCTGTCTCCAATATACCGTTTGGCGATGTGGCGGTGTTCGACCCGGAATTTTCGGGCAGCAAGGATCCTGCAAGGCACTCGGCGGCACGGACGATACACAATTACTTTTTCCTGAAAAGCCTTGACGCGGTGCGTGAAGGCGGAATCGTGGCGTTCATTACCTCGCAGGGGGTGTTGGATGCCCCGACCAATGCGCCCATACGCGAGTATATGATGAACCACGCCAATCTGGTGGGCGTTGCCCGTCTGCCGAACAACCTCTTTACGGAAAACGCGGGAACGGAGGTGGGCAGCGACCTGATTATCCTGCAAAAGAACAGCGGAAAGAATGGTGAACTGTATTACAACGAAAAACTCTTCGTGCAGACCGAACAGACCCCTATCGGCACTTCCGTAAATGGGTATGTATGGAGCATCGGTTCGCTTTCCCACACGGATTTGATCAGAAGTACCGACCCGTACGGGAAACCAGCCTATAAACTCCTGCACCGTGGGGACATCGCACAACTGGCGGAAGACTTGCGGGAGCATCTGAAAATAGAACTGCAACAACTTGACAGGAAACTGTATGAGAAACACAGCCTGCATCCGACAAAGGAGGAAAGCACGGCTGCGGAAGTGCAACCTGCTCCGAAAACAGAAAAGGTATCACCTTCTGTAATAGCCCCCGTTTCTGTAATTGAGCCTGTCAAGGGAGTGGAGAAGCCGCAGGCACAGCCCATAGAGGAAAAGCCGGAGATTGAGCCGCGCCAACCCAACCATTCGTCAGCCGTGCAGCTTACCCTGCTCGACCTTTGGGGTATGCCCATAGAGGAACCGGCAAAAAAGAAAAAGGCAGCGAAAAAGGAAAGCAAGCCGAAGCCTATGCCGTCCACGCCTAAACCGCAGGTCAAAGTTACTCCACCCGTTGAAGCCGCCAAGCCGGTAAACGGTAATAAGGAAGAAAAGCCGGAAAATGCCGAAAAGCCAAACGACCCGGACGACATTTACGCCACTCTGGATTGGGAAACCAATCCTCCCATCAACGGCTTCTATGAGACAATGATGAGTCTGACAGCGGAACGGCGCAAGGCCCTACGGCTTGAGGCAGAACGGCACAGGCAGGAACAACTGAAAAAGATGGGTATCAAAGACACGTTGAACCCTGCTTTTGCGCCTTCTTCGGACAATATGGATAAAAAGCCGGAACAAACGGAAGAAATAAAGCAACCTGAAACACCGGCAGAAGTTGTGCCTACTTCCGAAACGGTTGCCACTTCCCTGTTCCCGGAATTTGAAACGGAAAAGCCGAAAAAAGAAGCCCTCGACCTTACGCCGCGTCCCTATCACCGCACGCCGGAAATGCACCTGCGTGAAGGGTCGCTGGTGGCAAACAGGGCACGCGACATCGGTTATCTGAAGGACATTACTCCCTACGGTGCAACCTTCCAGCCGCTTGGACTAACCGGTTATCAGAAAGAGAAAGCGTTGCTGTATGTATCGCTCCGTGACGCATACGAGCGGTTGTACCGCTATGAATCGAACAGACGTGAGGAAAATGTACCTTGGCGTGAACACCTGAACACCTGTTACGACGAGTTTGTCATGCGTTATGGCAACCTCAACGCCAAACAGAACGTGAAACTGGTGATGATGGACGCCGGAGGGCGCGACATCCTTTCGCTGGAACGTGCGGAGGACGGCAAGTTCGTCAAAGCGGACATCTTCGACCGTCCCGTTTCCTTCTCGGTGGAGAACCATGCCAACGTCGGTTCTCCGGAAGAAGCCTTGTCTGCATCGCTCAACAAGTATGGTACGGTCAATCTCAACTATATGCGGGGGATAACAGACAGTACGGAAGAGGAGCTTCTCAATGCCCTCAAAGGGCGTATCTTCTACAATCCGCTCGTAACCGGTTACGAGATTAAAGACCGCTTCATCGCGGGAAACGTGATAGAGAAGGCGGAGCGTATAGAGGCATGGATGGAAAATAATCTGGAAAGCGAAAGATTGCCGGAAGTGAAACAGGCTTTGGAGGCTTTGAAGGAAGCCGAGCCGCAGCGTATCGCCTTTGAAGACCTCGACTTCAACTTCGGTGAACGCTGGATTCCTACGGGCGTGTATGCCGCCTACATGAGCCATCTTTTGACACGGACGTGAAAATCGCCTACTCCGCCAGCATGGACGAGTTTTCCGTGGCGTGCGGCTACCGCACCATGAAGATCACGGACGAGTTTCTGGTAAAGGGCTATTACCGGAACTATGACGGTATGCACCTGTTGAAACACGCTTTGCACAACACCTGTCCCGACATGATGAAAAGTATTGGCAAAGATGAGAACGGCAACGACATCAAGGTGCGTGACAGCGAGGGCATACAGCTCGCCAACGCGAAGATAGACGAAATCCGTAACGGGTTCTCCGAATGGTTGGAAGAACAGTCGCCGCAGTTCAAGGAACGGCTCACGACGATGTATAACCGCAAGTTCAACTGTTTCGTGCGCCCGAAGTATGACGGCTCGCACCAGACTTTTCCCGACCTCAACCTGAAAGGGCTGGCAAGCCGGGGAATCAAGAGCGTTTACCCGTCGCAGAAGGATTGCGTCTGGATGCTGAAACAGAACGGCGGCGGGATATGCGACCACGAAGTCGGTACGGGCAAGACGTTGATAATGTGCATTGCGGCGCATGAGATGAAGCGTCTGAACTTGGCGCACAAGCCGATGATTATCGGACTGAAAGCGAATGTGGCGGAGATTGCCGCCACCTATCAGGCGGCATATCCCAATGCGAGGATTCTCTACGCTTCTGAAAAGGATTTCTCGACCGCCAACCGCGTGCGTTTTTTCAACAACATCAAAAATAACGATTACGATTGCGTCATCATGTCGCACGACCAGTTCGGCAAGATACCGCAGTCACCGGAGTTGCAGCAGCGCATCCTGCAAGCGGAGCTTGACACGGTGGAGGAAAACCTCGAAGTCTTGCGGCAGCAAGGCAAGAACGTGTCGCGGGCGATGCTGAAAGGATTGGAGAAGCGCAAGCACAACCTTGTGGCGAAGTTAGAGAAAGTGGAACACGCCATCAAGTCGCGCACAGATGACGTGGTGGACTTCAAACAGATGGGCATCGACCACATTTTCATTGACGAGAGCCATCAATTCAAGAACTTGACTTTCAATACCCGGCATGACCGCGTGGCGGGATTGGGAAACTCGGAGGGAAGCCAGAAAGCCCTGAATATGCTTTTTGCCATACGAACTATACAGGAGCGTACGGGCAAAGACTTAGGGGCTACGTTCCTGTCCGGCACGACTATTTCCAACAGTCTGACGGAATTGTACCTGCTCTTCAAGTACCTGCGCCCGAAGGAACTGGAACGGCAGGACATCCGGTGCTTCGACGCATGGGCGGCTATCTTCGCCAAGAAGACGACCGACTTCGAGTTCAACGTGACAAACAACGTGGTGCAGAAGGAGCGTTTCCGCTACTTCATCAAAGTGCCGGAGCTTGCCGCCTTCTTACAACGAGATCACCGACTACCGCACGGCGGAGGACGTGGGTGTGGATCGTCCGCACAAGAACGAGATACTGCACCACATACCGCCTACACCCGACCAAGAGTATTTCATCAAACAACTGATGGAATTTGCGAAGACAGGCGACGCGACGTTGCTGGGCAGATTGCCGCTGTCTGAAACGGAAGAGAAGGCAAAGATGCTTATCGCTACCGACTATGCGCGAAAGATGGCTTTGGATATGCGCATGATAGACCCCAATTACGAAGACCACTCCGACAACAAGGCGAGCCACTGCGCCAAGATGATAGCGGAGTATTACCACAGGTATGATGCGCACAAAGGCACGCAGTTCGTGTTCTCGACTGGGTACATATCAGCCGGGGGACGGGTGGAACGTGTACAGCGAGATAAAGCGCAAGCTGACGGAGGATTACGGCATACCGGCAAGTGAGGTGCGCTTCATTCAGGAGTGTAAGACGGATAAGGCTCGTAAGGCGGTGATAGATGCCATGAACGCCGGGACGGTGCGCGTGCTGTTCGGCTCCACAAGTATGCTCGGAACGGGCGTGAATGCGCAGAAAAGGTGTGTCGCCATCCATCATTTTGATACACCTTGGCGACCGTCCGACCTGCAACAGCGTGACGGACGGGGTGTTAGAGCAGGCAACGAGATTGCCAAGCATTTTGCCGAGAATAACGTGGATGTCATCATCTACGCGGTGGAGAAGTCACTGGACAGCTACAAGTTCAACCTCCTGCACTGCAAGCAGACGTTCATCTCGCAGCTCAAAAGCGGAGCGATGGGCGCGCGTACCATCGACGAGGGGGCTATGGACGAGAAATCGGGCATGAACTTCTCGGAGTACATGGCGTTGCTATCCGGTAATACCGATCTTTTGGACAAGGCGAAATTAGAGAAGAAAATCGCATCGCTCGAAGGGGAACGCAAGTCGTTCAACAAGGGCAAGCGCGATTCGGAGTTCAAGCTGGAAGCCAAGACGGGGGAACTGCGCAACAACACGGCTGTCATCGAAGCCATGACGGAGGACTGTAACCGTTTTCTTTCCGTTGTCAAGACCGATAAGGAGGGCAACCGCCTGAATGCCGTCAAAGTGGACGGTGTGGATTCAACCGACGAAAAAGTTATCGGAAAGCGTTTGCAAGAAATCGCCAAGAACGCCACTACGGGTGGATTGTATAAGCCTGTCGGGGAACTTTACGGCTTTCCTATAAAGGTGGTCAGCGAGAGGATACTCAAAGAGGGGCTGGAGTTTACTGACAACCGCTTTGTGGTGGAGGGAAACTACATGTACACCTACAACAACGGGCATCTGGCGATGGCTGACCCGGTAGCCGCCGCACGCAATTTTCTGAACGCGCTGGAGAAGATACCTTCCACAATCGACCAGTATAAGGCAAAGAACGAGGCATTGGAAAGGGATATTCCGCAGTTGCAGGAGATAGCGGGCAAGGTGTGGAAGAAGGAGGACGAACTGAAACAGTTGAAGTCAGAACTTGCCGCGCTCGACCGCAAGATACAGTTGGAGCTTGCGCCGCCCACGCCCGAAGTCGCCGAAAAAGAAAAAGAAAAGGATGGACAGGAAGTCAAACCGGATGCGGAAGGTGTACGGAGCATATCGCCACAACAAACCGATGATGTCCCGCAGATTCGCAGCCCGGTGGATGAACGAAGTCCGTCTGGCAATTTCATCGCCGACCATGTCATTATCGGACGACCGGGCTTTCAATTCAAGGATGAAAACCGACCAAAAGGGATAAAAATGTAAATAATAATGAAGCAAGAGGGGGAATTATCTAATATCATCCTCTTGCTTCATTTTTCATTCATTAATCTACAAATTTCATTGTCGTAATAATCACGTTTGCTTATAAATCATAAAAATAGCCGTATTTGCTTGCTTGACTAATTTATTTAGACTAACTTTTGCATATACTAAATTTCATTTAATGATGGAACAACTTACCAAGCGCGAAGAAGAAGTGATGAACAAGTTTTGGGAGAAGGGTGAAGCTACCGTCAAGGAGATTATCGCCACTTATCCCGAACCTCGTCCAAGCAGAACCGCCATATCTACATTCGTGAAATTTCTTGTTGAGAAGGGCTTTTTAGGTCATAAACCGACAGGAAACAACGGATTCATCTATTTTCCCCTTATAGAAAGAGATGAGTATTGCGGCAACAATCTGATGAATGTGGTACAGCGATATTTTAATAATTCCATTCGGGGAGTGATAAGCACTCTTGTAAGGGACAGAAAAATGTCGGATGATGAAGTCCGGGATTTGATAAATCAGGTAATCGAAGGCAATCATCAAGAATAGAACGGCTTAAAGAGTTTTAGATATGAACCTAACAAAGATATATCCTCGTTCCGGTGATAATCAGACTGTCTATCTTAAATCAGTCATAACGCGCCAGAATATCGAGGTCGGAGATTTTACCATTTACAATGATTTTGTGAATGACCCTCGTGACTTTGAGAAGAATAACGTGCTGTATCATTATCCTATAAATCATGACCGTCTGATTATAGGCAAGTTCTGTTCGATAGCCTGCGGTGCAAAAAGTTTATCTTCAATTGTGCCAATCATACGCTGAAATCGCTTTCTACATATACATTCCCGCTATTCTTTTGAGGAATGGGACTTACCGAAATCTGATGTCGCTTCTGCATGGGACAACAAAGGCGATATCATAATCGGCAATGATGTGTGGATTGGATATGACGCAGTAATCATGGCTGGGGTGACTATCGGCGACGGCGCAATAATCGGTACACGGGCAGTTGTCACAAAGGATGTCGAGCCATACTCAGTTGTCGGCGGTATTCCGGCAAAGGAAATACGCAAACGGTTCTCCCCGGATATTATCACCCGCTTGCAGAAACTCCAATGGTGGAAGTGGGATACCGATAAAATCCATAAATCCATCAACGCCATTCAAGCCGGGGATATAAATTCATTAGACTGTCATTCTATATAAATGCCATGAGAGAAGTAAAACCCAAAGACACAACTCGTGCTTACGCATTTGACATGTGGATGAAAGCGCCGATGCCTATGGTCACGTTTTTCAAGACGCTTGATGTTTCGAGGCTCGTAAAAGTCAGCAAGAAGAAAAGGTTGAAATTCAATATGCTGATGTGCTGGTGCATCGGCAAAGACAGCAAGTCATGTCAAAGAGTTCTTCATGCTTCCTATCGGAGACAAACTTATTGAGTATGACACTATTGCTGTCAATACTATTGTTGCCAATAGTCAGGGAGAAGTAAGCTCCTGCGACATTCCTTTTTCCAATGATTTGTCAGTATTCAATGCCAATTATATTCGGCTCACGCGACAAGTTGCCAAAACCTGCGAGAATCACGACCTCGCGGACAATATGGTTATCGGTACATCCGCATTGGCGCAGTACGACATCGACGGTGCTGTCGGAATGTATAGCGGAATATTCAACAATCCTTTTATGATTTGGGGACGATACCGCAAAGGCTGGTTCAAAACAACTCTCACGGTATCATTCCAATTTCATCACACTCAGATGGATGGCGCACACGCTGCCCGCTTCCTTGATTTGCTCCAAAAAGAAATTGACAAGTTATAGAAAATATGGATTTACAACACATAATCAGCCTTAGTCAAAGAGACTAAGGGGATAATTACAAACAGGGAAATGGCAGCCCATGTGAAAGAAAAAGGAGTTGCCGATTATGTTACGCAAGTTGACGTGGCTGTACAGGACTTTCTGAAAAAGGCATTATACAAACTTGCACCTGACATACAGTTTCTCGGAGAGGAAACCGGTTTGCAGCGAATGGATACAGACAGCTACTGGATTCTCGATCCCGTTGACGGCACAACCAACCTCATGCACGACTACCAGCACAGCGTGGTCTCGTTGGCTCTTTGTCGCCAGAAGGAGATTGTCATGGGCATTATCTATGACCCGTTTCACGATGAAATTTTCTCAGCCGTCAAAGGCGGAGGCAGTTTCTTGAACGGCAAGCCCATACACGTTTCCTCTGCCCATAAACTCTCGGAAACCATAATCGGTATCGGCACTGCTAAAAGGGAGTTGGCGAAAGAAAATTTTGCCCGATTTCTCAAAGTCTATGAAAACTCACAAGATGTCCGACGGCTTGGTTCCGCAGCCTTGGAACTGGCATATACAGCGTGTGGCAGACAGGGCGGGTATTTCGAAGTGTATCTGAACCCTTGGGATTATGCTGCCGGTATGCTTCTGGTACAAGAGGCCGGAGGAATAGTGACCGATTGGAACGGCAACGTACTTGACCCGGCTCAAGGAAGTCAGGTAGCCGGAACAAACGGACAAGTCCACGAAGAATTGCTCAAACTATTATGATGAATATACAGAAAGAATTACAACAGTTCTCTGCAGGCGAAGCGGATATGCGGTTTAACAACGTGGATGTCGCACCGGAAACAATACGGGCAATCATGATAAATGAGGTTGTCCCGTCAAGTCCGGAGGAGGATTTCTATGGGAAGCCAGATTCCGCGTATATGTCAACAACAATTCCGTTGTTCAGAAAAGCAGGGATAGATGTAGGTTCGGTACAGGATATTTTGAATCGAGGAATTTACATTACCAATGCGGTCAAAACACCTAAAACCGAATATGCTGTTTCAAAGGAGAGCATAGAGGACAGTCTGTCCTATCTGGAAAAAGAACTTGCTTTATTTCCCAACGTCAAAGTTATCATGCTTATGGGGGATGTGGCAAAGAAAGCCTTTAATATGATCAGCAAGAAGGCGACAAAGAAAAACGCCGTTCCAAGTATTTCTACTTACAAGCTACGGAATACTGAGATTTTCTATAAAGGAATACGCATTATACCTTCATACATCATGACCGGTCAGAACATTCTGATTGAAAAGTCAAAATTCGAGATGGCATCGGAGGACATAGAAACGATGTATAGGTTAATTAAAGATTCTGATTAAATATGACCATTACACCTGACGATATTTTGAAGTATTGCCTTGACAACCTTGACGGGACAGTCGAAATAAACAGTTGGGGCGAGCGTGGGATTTTCTACAATCCGGGTGGGTGTTGAAACGTGGTGTTTATGTCTTGACGGTAAAAAGAAAAGGATGGCGACAATGACCGAGCTTTCCCACCTTGACCATGAGGATGCGTGGCGAATAAATATAGGAGTCAGAAAACAGACTTTCCGCACGTTATTCGGAGAATTGCCCAAACGCCCATGTAAAGGCGGCATTGTTGATATGCCGTATGAATTTACCACAAAGGATGTTATTATACCGCATCCGGTTTATGCGTGGATGGGCTGGATTTGCGCTTTAACCCCATCTGAAGCGACATTTGAATTATTAAAGCCTTACATCCTTGAATCCTACGAATACGCAAAAGAGAAATTTAAAAAAAGATGACATTGATTATTTGAAAATAATGATAGAACATATGGAACAGAAATTTTGTCAAAGCTGCGGTATGCCTCTCGTTGAGGGTAATATCGGCACAAATTCAGACGGAAGCAAAAGCGAGGACTATTGTGGCTACTGCTACAAAGGAGGTGTTTTCCTCCAAGATTTCAACATGAGCCAGATGATAGAGTTCTGCACTCAGTTTACTGACCAGATTAACAAGGAAACGGGTTGGAATTTGACGCCCCAACAGGCAAAGGCTCAAATGCAACAAATCTTCCCAACACTCAAACGCTGGAAAGAGAAAGATGAAAGGAGTTTGACTGAAAAAGCCACACACCTGCTTTCGCAGTGCAAAGAGGTTACGTTGGCATCGGTCAATGCGGACGGTTTTCCTCGCCCTGTGCCATTGGATAAAATTCATTCAATCGGATATAATGAAGTTTGGATTGTGACCGCCGCAGACTCCGAAAAGGTTGCCGATTTCAGGCTAAATCCCAAAGCCGGGCTTTCCTATTCGTTTTATGGCGATAGTGTTGCATTGCGCGGTACAGTCGAAATCATCACGGATAATGAAACCCGCAAACGGATGTGGCAGGAATATTTTATAAATTACTTCCCCGATGGCCCGGCAGATCCGAACTACGTGCTTATCCGTTTTATCGGAAATGAGGCTACCCTCTGGATAAACCGTGAGTTTGCTCATATTACAATATAAACACATCAATGATGCGAAAGTGACTCAAACAGTCGGCAGATAGAGTGAAATGTAATGCGCAAATGTCCGTTTTTTACTATCATGGAAATTCTTTTAAGTTGTAATTTTGCAGGATGCAGACATTCAGAATCATACAGCCAACGCCTGCCTTGAAACCGTTTATACGGTATTACTGGATATTGCAGGATAGTACCTCCGGCATAGTGACGCAGCGCACTTTGCCAACGGGCTGTATGTCGCTTGTTTTCCATCGTGGCGAAAGGCTGAAAGTCACGAACCGTGATGAATTACAGCCGCAGAGTTTTATTTGCGGTCAGGAAAGCGGTTATTCAGATGTGACTTCAACCGGCGACATTGAAATGATAGTGGTGGTATTCCAACCTCATGCGGCAAAAATATTCTTCCGTATGCCGGTCACTTTACTGCGTGACAGGAATGTGGCGATTGAGGATATTGAAAATACAGCTTTGCGCGATTTGGCACATAAAGTTGAAGACAGCGAAAATTACGATACCAGCATTGCACTTATAGAAGATTATTTCTACAAGTGCCTATTGTATGGGACAAATTATCATCTGCCACGATTGGCAGAAGTGATACACCATATCAACAAGTCCTCTCAAACAAATATCAAGACACTTTCGGATATTGCGTGTTTGAGTGAGAAACAATTCTCCCGGATTTTCTCGGAAAACATAGGAACGACACCCAAAGATTTTATGCGCATAGTCAGGTTGCAACGTACCTTATCCATCATGCAGCATAATCAGGGAATAGGTTTTGCCCGACTGTCATACGAATGTGGATACACCGACCAATCCCACATGATTAAAGAGTTCAAACTATTCTCCGGCTACACACCGAAAGAGTATATTGCTCAATACTCTCCTGTTTCTGACTATTTTACATCATCGGAAAATAGCGGTTATACAGCCCCTGCATTTGGTTGTCACCGATTATTTTTATAATTTTGTCACCGGTTAGTGACATTATATAAAATGGAATTGAAAGAAACAGAAAAGAGGCTTCTTGAAGCCGTGAGCCATATCATAGAGAACGACGGTTTTACCAAAATCGGAGTTAATCGCATCGCCAATCAAGCTGGATGCGATAAGGTTTTGATTTATCGCTATTTCGGTGGGTTGGATGGTTTGCTCGTGGAATGGGCAAAGCGTCATGACTATTATTCGTTTGCATATTCGGAGTTTATTGACACCATTAAACGAGCTAAAGACGGCAACATAAAAGCAGATTGTTAAGGATGTGCTTATGTGTCAACTTAACTATCTAAAAAGATAATGCTCTCATGCAAGAACTTCTTGTGTGGGAACTTTCAGGTCATTCTTCTTTCAAGGGTATCATCGAAGAACGAGCGTATCGGTCATAAATTGCAGGAGGAACTTAATAAGTTTTTGAATCGGAGCGGCGATAACAATATGTCTATTGCCATAATCATATCCGCAATCAACTACATAGTTCTTTTCACAAGGCAATATCACAAAATCAATGGCATAGATTTCAGCAAACCGGAAGCATGGGAAAGAATGGAAGCTATGATTTCCAAATATGTGGATTTTATCTTTGACAACAACTGTCTATGAAACATATCATTACAATAGCACTTACGCTGTTCCTTACAGCTTTTTGCAATGGCGCAGGAAAGAAACTATATTTCCACCTGCGGCAAGACGAAAACCGCTATCAAATGGACAGAGGAACACAAGGATGGAAAGATATACCTACATACGGTACAAGGTGGTGAGAAGCATGAGTATATCTTAGGAAACGGTTATAAAACCGAGAGTTGGAAGATAGTGAATACTTCTTCAAACACCAATCTATCAATCAGGTTGAATAATGGTATATACTCTATATCCGGCAAGTTCAATGGGAAACATATTTCAAAGACAGTGAAGAGTAAAGGCAAGCCGTGGTATCAGAACATTGCCTATAATGCGGGGCTGACCCTAAAAAATGGCGAGTCTGTTGAATATGAGTGTTTTTTCGCCCCGACAACATGAAACTATATACCATGTCGGCAACCAATAAAGGATCTGAGAAGTTCGACGGGAAGAACGCCGTAAGGATAGAAGTCAGTCTTACCGGATTTATGTCGGCTTTCTGGAGCTGTGACTATTACTTTGACACGAACACCCTGATGTTTGCGGGGTATAAAGGCGTAAACGGTGGTCCCGGAACCTCGGAAACGAAAATATCAGTCGCAAAATGAAAGCAATAATATTCTATCGTTCCTCATACAGAGGCAACACGCTAAAAATTGCACAAAGCATGGCGGATGCCCTTGCTGCCGAATTGGTATGTATCGACAGCAATCCGTCAATCGACCTGTCGGATTATGACCTTATCGGCTTTGGCTCCGCTATAAACTTTGCCGCTCACGATATACGACTTCAACGATTTGTTTCAAGTCAAAATCTTAAAGGTAAAAATGTATTCATATTCTCCACCCGTTGCAGACCTTTCTTGGGAGCATATCATCAGCCACTCAGAAAAATCGTCGAGGCAAAAGGTGGAATTATAGCCGGAGAGTTTTCCTGCCGTGGATTTGATCGCACCGGGCCGTGGGTTCTTATGGACGGCTACAATAAAGCCAGACCGGATGAGCGGGATATGTTCAAGGCACGGCTGTTTGTGGAAAGGCTTCGATGGAAATTACATCCGTTGGCTCATGCCCATAAGAATCCGGTTGAAGGTTATTCGGATGGCGTACCGATACGCCGTAAAGATTCAGATATAGTAGCCGGTAATAAGGTGGTATTTCTCAATACTTCTACCTGTATTAATTGCGGAAAATGTATCAAGATTTGTCCCATGCACATATTCGCATTAAAAGATACGGTTTTGCCGATTGATGAGATAAATTGTATCCAGTGCAGATTATGTGCTGACAACTGTCCGACTTTTTCAATATATATCCATGAATCGTTCTTGAATGGATTGAGAATAGCTATCAGAGAATCGTTCAGTGACAAATTACAGAATAGTTATAATGCTGAAGATAATCAGCATTAGTACATATCTGCCATAAGAGAATGTCCGCTTTTTACTATCATAGGCTATCATGTCGCTGTAACTTTGCAGCGTACTAATCAAATAATAAAAAGTATGATTGCATTTTTTGAAATCCCCACCAATGACTTCGACAAGTCGGTGGCGTTCTATCAGGCACTCTTCGGCGAAAAGCTGGAAGTGTCGCAGTTCGGCGACGAGAAAATGGCCTGTCTTATGAAAGACGGCAAGAGTGTTTGCTCAATCTCCTCGGCCCCCTCGTTTCCCGGTTTCGCACCCTCTAACGGAGGCGTGTTGGTGTATCTCCAGACAAAAGATTTGGATGCCAGCGTGAAAACTGCGTTGGATAACGGCGCGACGATCGTAACTCCCAAAACCAAAATTCAGGTTGACGGTTGGGGTTACTTCGCCATCATCGCCGATCCTGTCGGCAACCGCATAGGGCTTTTATGGCGACAAGTAAAGAGCCGAAAACGTAGGTTACAGTGGAGAGAACCACCCGGTTTTCTCCACTATCCGTATCTATAATCAATTTTTTCTGCCCGATTATTTTGTTGTCTAAATAATTTAGACTACTTTTTGTGTTACCAAATCGTCTAATTTGATTAGACCAGATACAAATGAAAGATATGAAGCCATTAACAGAAAGAGAAGAAGAAGTGATGAACTTCTTTTGGGAAAGCGGGAGCGCTCTCGGTTCGAGATGTAGTTGCGCTTCACGATGAGCCGAAGCCGAGCCGGACTACGGTAGCCACATTCGTGAAATTTCTTGAACAGAAAGGCTATCTCGACCACAAGGTTGAAAGCACGGGCTTCATATATTTTCCAATAATAGAGCGGGAAGATTATTGCGGACAAAATCTGAAGAGCGTCATAAGGCGGTATTTCGACAATTCTATTCAGAATGTTGTGAACTTCCTGATTAAAAGCGAGGAATATAGCGATGAAGAGGCTAAGGAAATAATATTGCAAATATCTAACAGAGGAAAGGAATAACAATGGCAGGTATATTCTTGGTATATTCATTATTGGCAAGCACCCTCCTGATTGTAGTCTGGGCGGTGTACAAAAATGCGTTCTTGCCAATACCGGATGTTTCCGGTTCAACAGGATATTGTTGTTGTCCTGTATAACGCTTGCTTTCGTTGCTCCCATCTTCATACTTAATCCTTTTTGGGTAGCGGATATTATGGAGAATAATATTGAAATCGCTTTTTAATCCGGTCGAGATTGCCTATATAGCCAATACGGTATCAGAGCAAATCACTCCGATATGGGATTATATAGTTACACTTTACCTTATAGGGGTTATTGTCATGACTATCTATTTCCTCGTTTCACTGCTACGGCTGGCACTATTCATTCTCAAAGGTGAGCATATAAAACAGGATGACTGTCGCATTATACTTCATCGCCATAACAGCGTCGCCCCATTTGCATGGTGCGGATATATCATGATGCCAAGACGTGACTGGTACGAGTTAGGGCAGATGATAGTATGCCATGAAAAAGCGCATATAGAATGTCGCCATTGATTGACTTGCTTTTTATGCAGACAGCGATTATTATCACTTGGTATTGTCCCGCTATATGGCTTTTGCGCAATGAGCTTCATACCCTCCATGAGTATGAAGCCGACAGCCGTGTGCTTGCATCGGGCGTAAAACGAGAGGAGTATCAGATATTTCTAATAAAAAAGACAGTTGGAGCAAGGTTCGCAACTCTTTCCAACTGCCTTAATCACAGTTCACTTAAAAAAACGTATAACTATGATGTTATCAAGCAAACAGACAGGCAAAGCCCGTGTGCGTGCCTTTGTCATGGTGCCTGCAATGGCACTCGCGTTAATCGGTCTGGCCACCCCAGCGGTGTCAGCAGTAATCAACGAGGTATCTGCCGCTACGCCGGTGGAGGATCTGCGCTACAAAATTAGCGAAAAAATCCGACTCCACCATTCGAGTGACAGAAAGAAATTCCGATGTGGTGGTCACGGAGAAAGCGGATGCGGCCGATGCCGTGCCGTTCATCAGGACAGAAACCGCCCCCAACTTTCCCGGCGGTAAGGACAAACTGAGAGCCTTTATCAATAAAAACATCTCCTTCCCTGAAACTGCATACAAAGACGGTGTTCTTAACATGGATGCCGTCGTGCAGCTTACCATCGCCAAAGACGGAGTTGTAAAGGATGCCCGAATCGTTAAAAGCTCAGGCAAGACACTTGATGCCGAGGCTCTGCGCGTGGTGCGTATGCTTCCCAAATTCCACCCCGGACTAAATAGCGGACTGCCGTCTGAATCAAGCTACACACTGGAGTTCAACTATTATATCTGCAACCAGTATTGGTCATCAAACGGCGAATAAAACAAGAAGAAATACCAATAGTACAAATATCTTATCTGATATTTTGAGTATGCCGTATCTTACAGTACGGCATACCCTGTATCATTAATAATGAAAGTGTCAATCCGGACAATGCAAGACGTATCACAAGAGAAATACCACCAGCTCCAAACAGCACCAATGGGAAAGTTGGTGCTTCAATATTCCATTCCGGCCATCATCAATATGGCTGCCGTATCACTGTATAATCTGATTGACAGTATATTCATCGGAAACGGTGTCGGGACACTGGCGATCTCCGGGCTTGCGGTCACTTTTCCTATGATGAATTGCCTGATTGCTTTCAATACGCTTGTCGGAATCGGCGGAACCACGTTGACTTCCATCAGTCTTGGACGCAGACAATATGAACAGGCGGCCGATATTCTGCATACCGTGGTGATTTTTGGTTTCGTAATCAGCGTCCTGACGGGATGGATCACATATCTCAATCTGGATGTTGTACTGCACTTCTTCGGAGCCAGTGAAGCCACGCTTCCGTATGCACAGGAGTACATTGAGATATTGCTCTGCGCCAATCCGATAACATTCCTGTTTTTGAGCCTTAACAACTTGCTTCGCGGAAACGGTTTCCCCAAAAAAATCATTGGAGTCCACTCTGCTGACCGTCGGGCTAAATCTGGTTTTGACACCAATATTCATATTTGTATTTGAGTTTGGCATCAAGGGAGCCTCCATGTCCACAGTCATATCGCAGGTAGTCGGACTTGTATGGGTCGTAAGGCACTTCTCATCGAAATCAAATAAAATACATTTTCAGCGAAGCCGTTTCAGGTGCAACTTCCGTCTATCCGGAGAAATCATGAAACTGGGGACACCGCCGTTTATATTGAATCTTTGCTCGGCATCCATAAGCATTGCCCTTATTAACAGATTCGGATTTTACGGTGGTGATTTTGCGATTGGGGCATACGGCATAGTCAGCCGAATCTATATGCTGTTCTCAATGATAATTATCGGGTCTGGCTGTCGGTATGCAGCCCATCATAGGGTACAATTTCGGAGCCGGTCAGACAGAACGGGTTGACAAAGCCATGAACACCGGGTTGACAATAGCTTTTGCTTTCATGTTCTCCGTGTTTTTACTGTGTGAAATGGGGACTCGCCCGATTATACAGTTGTTCTCAAACGAAACTGCACTTAATGACATTGCAGTAGCAGGTCTTCGTATCTGTGCCTTGATGTTTCCGGTTATGGCCATGCAGACTATGATAACAAACTTTTTCCAGTCTATTGGCAAGCCGAAAACGAGTATTGTCTTGTCGCTCATACGCCAAATAGGATTTTTTATTCCCTTGATATTTCTGCTGCCTGAAATGTTTGATTTGAGGCTTGACGGAGTCTGGCTAAGTATTCCTATGGCTGATTTTATAGCCTGCATCTTGACAGTCTCAGTTTATCTGAGATATAGGCAGCGGACTAAAAGCTTTGTGACGGGTGCAATTTAACAAATTGAATAGAATTGGATTATGGATAAAAATATGATTGCTCCATGCGGGCTGAACTGCGCTGTGTGCAGCGAAGCACTGCGAGAAGACAGCCCTTGTGTCGGTTGCCGGAATGAGGGACGCAAAGGTGAGTATTGCGCCAATCTGTGCAAGATTGTAAAGTGCGAAATACGGAAAACACTGCCGGACGGATTCTGTGACAGATGTCCTCAATATCCGTGCAGGGAGATTGTCGATAAGGAATGCTGGTATGTCAACGCCTATCCGATGATAGAATCGCTTATGGGCAATCTCGCCTTTATCGGAGAAAATGGTATTGAACAATTCCTGCAAAGAGAAAAGGTTCGTTGGACTTGCTCCGATTGCGGAGGGTGCATATCGGTTCATGACGGTGTATGTTATGGCTGTGGCAAAAAACATACAGATAGAAAATATTGAATATGGAAAGTATAACAGTAAGTAAAGATAATATAGCCGCTTGTGGGCTGTATTGTGGAGCGTGTCGCAAATTTCTTGTCCGGCAAATGCCCCGGATGTAGGAATAACGATAAAGCATCGTGGTGTAAAATCCGCCAGTGCTGCATAAGCAAAGGCTATCATACCTGTGCCGAGTGTGAGCGTGACGTAAGGGAGTGTAAAATCTATTCCAACTTTATAAGCAAAGTGTTCGCGTTGCTCTTTAACTCCGACCGCCCGGCTTGTATCAGCTATATACGGGAACATGGAGAAATAGCGTATGCCGAGGAAATGAGTAGGAGAAAATGCCAGACGATAAAACGTAAATGATATGAGAATAAGCACTTTTACAGTAATAATGCTTGCATTAGCCATATTGGTTGGCTCGTGCGACTTCCGTCAGATAACATTCTGTATGGGAGATGGCGGCTTGAGAAATACAACTGCATTGCCACTTCGTCATACGGTCTTACACAAGTAAACAAGGAGTCAGAGTATATATTGCAGGCGATAACCCCGGAGTGTTCTCCTGCACCACCGACTGCAATACAATTTCAGGCAATTATGAAAAAAGTAAAAACGCCTTGAGATTCTCCGATATTTCCTTTACCGAATTGGCTTGCGATGACATGGTAGTGGAAAGGAGCGTAGCATCTATTCTGTCCAATATCAAATCATACAAAATCACGGACGATTCCATATTGGTGTTGAAAGATGATAAGGGTCATATACTAATGGAACTAACAAAATAACAGGTTGATATAATGAAAAGAATGATAATCACAGCTATTATAGCCACCTGTTCCGTGCTAAATATCATGGCTTCCGATGATGATATTTCGGGAGCATGGCATGGTACGTTGAAGATAACTCCGCAAGTGGAGTTAAAGATTGTGTTCAATTTTAAGACAGGCGAAGATGGCAAACCGTCAGTTACGCTTGATTCTCCGGATCAAGGAGCATACGGTATAGCCGGAGAAGTGAATTTCATTTCGGCTGATTCTGTAAATGTAACGGTTAGCCGCATAGGATTGACGTTTACCGGACGCAAACAAGATGGTAAACTCATTGGAAAATGCACACAAGGCGCAATGAGTACCGACCTTGAATTATCTCCGGGTATTGTGAAATTAAAAGCGACCTCAAACGCCTAAGCCACCATATCCATACACTACAAAGGAGGTTCGTTTCAATAACTTATCAGATGATGTTACTCTCGCAGGAACACTTGCCTTGCCTGAAGGTTTTAATGAGACAACTCCAGCTATCGTAATGATTACCGGTAGCGGACTGCAAAACCGCGATGAAGAAATATACGGACATAAGCCGTTTGCTGTCATCGCAGATTACCTTGCCCGAAACGGCATTGCAACTTTACGATATGATGACCGGGGATATGGAGAATCAACAGGCGACGGTAAAAATGCCACCACTGAAGATTTTGCACGGGATGCGAAAACAGCAATGGAATACCTGCGCAAAGAAATGAAATTCAAGAATGTGGGAATACTGGGGCATAGTGAGGGTGCGGCAGTGGCGTTCATGTTGGGGAGCTGATAACAATCCGGGGTTATTCTCAAATCCGAATTTCATTATTGCCATTGGCGCACAGGCGGTTCGAGGTGACTCGGTTTTGATAGACCAAAGCGCAACAATGCTGGGACAGGGCAACATGCCAGCGAATATTGTATCGGATTATGTTGAAGCATTGCATAAGATGTATGAGCTTAAAATAACAAAGGGTGATAGTGTGGCTGTTGGCAATATTGAGGCTATATGTGCAAATTGGGAGAATACACCAGTTCACACATCATTAAAATCCAATCTGACAAAGATCGCCTCTGACACTAACCGTTGGCTAAATTACTATATCAGTTTTTCACCGACGGAAAGCATTGCAGATACGGATTGCCCGATATTCGTATTATACGGAGAAAAGGATATACAAGTTCGCCCGGAACTGAATATGCCTCAAATGCAACGACTCGCCCCGAAAGCGACCGTGAAACTTTATCCCGAACTTAATCACCTTTTCCAGTACGCTCAAACAGGAACGGTACAGGAATATGGTACAATCGAGGAAACAATCTCCCCTGAAGTCCTTCAGGACATTGTTGATTTTATCTCCTTCAAACCTCGTTAAATTTATGATTTCAATCCGCAAGTTAATATCATGTGGCTATATTCTAATATTCATACTAATAGGAATGATTATATATTGCTATCAGTATGAATGGAAAAAGCGTTTTTGAAGTATTAGAGAAGGAGAACCGAACCACTGATGAGTTGCGCCGATATGTTAATGAATTAAACTTTCGCTTAACAGGATTTTCTCTGTTAGGAGAAACAATATTGGAATGGGAAGATAAAGATATTGCAAATTATCATTTGCAGCGTATGGCTTTGGATAGTATGCTTTATTATTTCACGTCTATCTACCCGTCTGAACGCATTGACAGTGTACGCTATCTTTTAGAGGATAAAGAAAAACAAATGCGACGAATTGTACAGATGCTTGATGAACAGAAAAGCATCAAAGAAAGGATAGCCCGTCAAGTGCCTGAAATCGCATATAAAAGTACGCAAGAACAACCCAAGAAGCCGAAGCGAAAGGGCTTCTTGGGTATCTTCGGTAAAAAGGAGGAAGCAAAGCCCACCGTGACTACCACGATGCTCCATTCTCTTAACCGGAATATGATAGCCGAACAACAAGCGCAAAGCCGCCGTTTATCGGAACACGCCGACAGTCTTGCTGCACGAAATGCCGAACTTAACCGCCAGTTACAAAGTTTGATTCGCCAAATAGATGGAAAAATACAAGCTGACCTTCAAAAGAGAGAGGACGAGATAGCTACCATGCGTGAAAAATCGTTTATTCAGATAGGTGGCTTGACAGGATTCGTTGTGTTGTTATTGGTAATCTCTTACATAATCATCCACCGAAATATCACCCGTATCAAACGGTACAAACGAGAAACTGCGGATTTAATAGAACAGCAGAAACAGTCTATCAAACAAAACGAGGAACTGATTGCCTCTCGTAAAAAAGCCGTTCATACCATCACCCATGAATTACGTACACCACTGACGGCAATAACGGGTTATGCCGGACTGATGCGGAAAGACTGCAATACGGATAAAACCGGGACGTATATCCGAAACATTCAGGAATCTTCTGACCGCATGCGTGAAATGCTGAACACCCTGTTGAATTTTTTCCGGCTGGACAACGGCAAGGAACAGCCTAATTTCTCCGCATGTAGGATTTCCGCAATCACACATACGCTCGAAACGGAGTTTATGCCAATCGCCATAAACAAAGGACTGACTCTGACAATACATTGCCACAAGGATGCCTTTGTATGTACAGATAAGGAACGCATCTTGCAAATCGGGAACAACCTGCTGTCCAACGCTATCAAGTTCACGGAGAACGGCAGTGTTTCTTTGCGGGCAGATTATGATAACGGTCTGCTGAAACTTATCGTCGAAGATACGGGTACAGGTATGACCGAAGAGGAACAGCAACGGGTATTCGGGGCGTTTGAACGTCTGTCAAACGCTGCCGCAAAGGATGGCTTCGGATTAGGTCTTTCCATTGTTCAGCGTATTGTGACAATGCTCGGTGGCACAATACGGCTGGAGAGCGATAAAGGCAAAGGTAGCCGTTTCACGGTGGAAATCCCCATACAGACAGCCGAGGAACTGCCGGAACAGATAAATAAAACACAAGTTCACCATAACAGAACATTCCATGAGGTAATTGCCATCGATAATGACGAAGTTTTGCTTCTGATGCTGAAAGAAATGTATGCACAGGAAGGGATACACTGCGACACTTGCACCGATGCTGCGGAACTGATGGAAATGGTAAGGAAAAAGGAATACAGTCTATTGCTTACGGATCTGAACATGCCGGATATAAACGGCTTTGAGTTATTGGAATTGTTGCGTGCTTCCAACGTGGGAAATTCAAGGACCATTCCGGTGGTCGTGACAACCGCTTCGAGCAGTTGCAGCAAGGAGGAGCTTATAGAACGTGGATTTACCGGATGCCTGCTCAAACCGTTCTCCATATCGGAACTGATGGAGATTTCTGACAAGTGCGCCATAAAAGGCAAACAGAATGAAAAGCCGGATTTCACCTCTCTGCTGTCATACGGCAATGAAGCCGTCATGCTGGAGAAACTGATAACGGAAACCGAAAAGGAAATGCAGTCGCTCAGGTATGCGGAACAACAGAAAGACCTTCCGGAACTGGACGCCCTAACACACCACCTGCGCAGCTCTTGGGAGATACTCCGTGCCGACAGACCGTTGAGGGAACTTTATAAACTGACTCATCACAATGGTACACCTGACGACAAAGCAATAGGCAATGCCGTAAGAGCCGTGCTGGATAAGGGTTCGGAGATAATCCGGCTGGCAAAAGAAGAAAGGAAGAAATACAACAATGGATAAGACAAAAATCATCGTGGTGGAGGACAACATCGTGTATTGCGAGTTTGTCTGCAACCTGCTGGTACGTGAGGGATTCCGTACCGTGCAGGCTTTCCACCTCTCGACAGCGAGGAAACTTCTGCAACAAGCCGCTGACGGGGACATAGTGGTTTCCGACCTGCGCTTACCCGATGGTGACGGCATCGACCTGTTGCGTTGGATGCGCAAGGAGGGTATGACGCAGCCGTTCATCATCATGACCGACTATGCCGAAGTGCATACGGCGGTGGAAAGCATGAAACTCGGTTCGCTGGACTACATACCCAAACAACTCGTGGAGGACAAACTCGTGCCTCTGCTCCGTACCATACTGAAAGAACGGAATATCGGGCGAAGCCGTATGCCCGTGTTTGCCCGTGACGGTTCCGCCTTTCAGAAAATCATGCACCGGATAAGGCTGGTAGCACCAACCGACATGAGTGTGCTGATCTTCGGAGAGAACGGCACGGGCAAGGAGCATATCGCCCACCATCTGCATGATAAAAGCAAACGTTCCGGCAGGCCATTCGTGGCTGTGGACTGCGGTTCACTCACCAAAGAGCTTGCGCCGTCGGCATTCTTCGGACACGTCAAAGGCGCATTCACCGGTGCGGACAGTGCCAAGAAAGGATATTTCCATGAAGCCGAAGGCGGCACGCTGTTTTTGGACGAAGTGGGCAACCTCGCACCGGAAACCCAACAGATGCTTCTGCGTGCCATACAGGAACGGAGATACCGCCCGATAGGTGACAGAACGGATAAGAGTTTCAATGTCCGTATCATTGCCGCTACCAACGAGAATCTGGAAAAGGCGGTCAATGAGAAGCGTTTCCGTCAGGACTTGCTGTACCGTCTGCACGACTTCGAGATAACCGTTCCGCCATTGCGCGACTGTCAAGAGGATGTCATGCCGCTGGCTGAGTTCTTCCGTGAAATTGCGAACCAGGAACTGGAATGCGATATCATCGGCTTTGACGGAGAAGCCCGCAAGACATTGCTGACCCATGCTTGGCCGGGAAATGTCCGTGAGCTTCGGCAGAAAATCATGGGTGCGGTGTTGCAGGCGCAAACGGGACTTGTCACGAAAGAACATCTGGAACTTGCCGTAACAAAACCTAACTCACCTGTCAGCTTCGCACTGCGCAATGACACAGAGGATAAGGAACGGATTTTACGTGCGTTAAAGCAGGCAAACGGGAACCGCAAGGTTGCCGCTGAATTGCTCGGAATAGGACGTACAACACTGTACAGCAAACTGGAGGAATATGGATTGAAATATAAATTTCAGCAACCATAGCCAGCAATTCGCTGAAAATAGCTATCTTTGTATGATTTTTGAGAATAAACGGCGATTGGCAAAGCCTTTCGCCGCTAATATATAACATAAGACCGCAAGGTGTTTCTAATGGAAATCTGGAAAATGGACATTGGCAGAAACTATTGCGTGATTGCTTATGCTATGCCTACGCATAGCGTGCATTCACCTATTTCTGTCAAGGGCATTCCAGAGCCTCCATTAGTGATAGCGTGGATTGCACGCTACTTTTTTACCCTTGCTTAATAAAAGAAAAATAGTATGGGTAAAGTTCAGATTCTTGCCGTCCTATCTATGGACGGGTGTCATATTTCCGAATTATATTGCAAGGCGTATAAAGAACTGCACCTTGACAAATGTGGCATCAACGAAATAAGGAAGCATGCCCTTTATCATATCACACCCGACTATTCCATTTCTATGCTCGACGAATGGCGTAAGGATAATACAAGAATCTGCTATCTGGCAGAAGTCACTCCTGAAAAGGCTGACTATATCAACGGGCTGCTGCGGATGCGTGTGGTGGATGAAATCATCCTCTATACCGTACCATTCATCGCAGGAACGGGGCGGCACTTTTTCCAGTCCGTCCTGCCCGAAACACAATGGATATTAACCTCGCAGAAAAGCTATCCCAACGGTGTATGCCGCAGCATCTACACGCGCGTGGAAGCCACGAGATAACCGGAATGTTCCGCTTTCATACATTTTTAGACTTCCTTAATCAAAACAATGTACTGATAACAAACATTTTAAGAAAGTTATAATTCACATCCGATAAAAAATATCATATTTTATCACGCTGAAATCCAGCACCTTGCAGAGAGCGTGCCGGATTTTTTGTTTTTATGGACATGCTTTTTTGCCAATCATATTCATGTGCGCATACCGAAAAACAGAGTGTAAAATTTCAAAATTGACAGGACATGAATTATTTTTTATTGGCGGAAACCGAGTTCTTCCGCCGTATAAACGAAGCCGGGGACTGCAATATGGAAACGGCATACACGGCTTTCGCCACCCAAGTGATCGAGCTATGCAGCGGCAATATGGACACCAACCGCACCATCATCGCGCTGGCTTACATCGAAATCGAGTTGCAGCACCATCCCGTGCGCAATCTTCCCGAAGAAAAGAGGGAGGTTGCAGCCTATATCAGCAAGGCACTCTCCTTCGTGAGGAAGATGCAGAAGTTCCTTGCCGCTCCCCAAGTGCCACCACTAATCCCCATCCGTACATCCTCCGACAACACAAGCGAAAATATCCCAGCCTTCACCCCTGCAATGGACGGGCAACGCCATCGACCTCGTGGAACTTATCTACGGCATCAACGAGATGGGCTGCATCAACAACGGCAACATGCCGCTTAAACAGCTCGCCCCGCTTCTCTACAAGATTTTCGGGGTCGAATCGAAGGACTGCTACCGCTTCTACATCGACATCAAACGCCGTAAGAACGAGAGCCGCACCTACTTCCTTGACAGGATGCAGGAGAAACTCAACGAGAAGATGCAACGTGACGAGGAATTGGAACGCATGAGAAGATGAACCACCATCCGGACAGGAAAGACGGAAAATAAGGGGCAATCATCTGTTTTCCGTCTTTTTTGTGTTGCATCATATTGACAATCATGGAAATAAATGCCGATATTTGCAGCCGGAACAGAAGCAGGATAAAGAAATGGCAAAAAAGAAGAAGAAACAGAACGGGCACTACTGCCGGATTTGCGGTGACTACAAGGCGAATGAGAAGTTCTCCGGCAAAGGTCACGCACAACATATCTGTAAAAGCTGCATGTCCGCCATGCGCAGCGGCAAGAATCCGGAGGATATTCTGCCGGAACCGTTGCCTGTGAGCCGTGAAACGACACGTTTCAAGAAACTGGGTAAAGAGGAAAAAGCCGTGCTTAAGGCGTTTATCTCCGAAGTGGTAACCGAATACTGGCAGGAAAACAGGCAGATACCGTTTGCGGAAAGTTTCTCCGAACTTAAAAAATATATCATCGGAACTTATGATGAGGAATACGGCATACTCCTGAAAGATGACGCGGAACTGAAGACCTACTTTCAGACACATATGATAACGACCATAAACAAATTGCTGAAAGAGGAAAATCCGGAAAACGAAGGGTAAAGATAACGGGCGGAACAAGGTATCAAACTTGCCCCGCCCGCTTTCGTTGCCGCCTGCCGGCTATTTCTGCTGCAACAGATGCTTCAGATTATCGTCACCCGCAATACGCTCCAGCTCGTCAGCGACAATCTGCTTGACTTCCTCCTTGATGCGCCTGTAATTCGCCTGCACCGTTTCCTTCATACAGTCGTTGCCGTCCTCGTCCGTGAAGTCGGTAATGACGGGTATCGGCTTGTAGGCTTTCTCCTCGCGTTCACTTTCTCGGCATCCACGACAATCTCGCAGTGAAAAATCTTCTGCTCTATACGCTCGTTGAAGTTGTCAGATACTGAACCGACAAACATTCCCTGTGTAAGCCCGGAAATCTTGCTCGGCGGGATAAGTGCGTCCATCTGCGTGTTGATGGAGGTGGAAACGTCCTGCCGGTTGATGGAGATGGATTGCCGCTTCTGCAACACTTTTCCGAAGCGTTCGGAGAGCGTCTTGGCGGTTTCGCCCACCACTTGACCGGAGAAGATATTTCCGACGGTGTTCATCACGACTTTGGCTTCCCTTGTCCCCGTAATCACGTACCAACTGGCTGAAATCCCTGAAAACCCAGACACACTGCAACCTTGTTGCTTCGCGCGGTGGCGATAAGGTTGTCCAACCCCTTGAAGTATATCGTCGGAAGCTCGTCAATGATGACCGATGACTTCAGCATACCTTTCTTGTTTATGAGCTTCACGATACGGGAGTTATACAGACCGAGAGCCGCACCGTAGATGTTCTGACGGTCGGGATTGTTGCCAACGCAGAGGATTTTCGGCTCTTCGGGATTGTTGATGTCCAGCGTGAACTCGCTGTCCGACATCACCCAGTAGAGCTGCGGGGAAATCATCCGTGACAGCGGAATTTTTGCCGATGCAATCTGCCCCATCAACTGCTCCGCAGCTCCACCGAGCCACGCATCCATAAAAGGAGAAAGATAGTTCTCCAATTCCGGGTAAGAGGTCAGTATCGGGAAAATGTCCTCGTAACGGCGGTTCAGGAACTCGATGGCATGGGGGAACGTGCAATACTTGCCGTTTTGGAAAATTTTAAGATACCAGATGATAGCCGCGAAAAGTATAATGGGCGATTCCACAAAGAAGTCGCCCTGCTTCTGCACCCACGTTTTGTTCAAATTTAACATTATCGTATAGGCACTCTCGTAAGCGTCCGTAATGTCTTCCATGAAATCCGGATGGATGGGATTGCAACGGTGACTGCGTCGCGGGTCGTCGAAGTTTATCACGTAGAACTTCGGCTTCACCTTGTATCCGTCCGGGTGGTTGAGCAGATGATTATAGGCAATCGTGGACAAGTCGCTGAATTTGAAGTCGTACACATACATCGAGAAGCCCTTTTCAATCTGCTGCTTGATAAAATTATTTACCACCGCGTATGACTTCCCGCTGCCCGGCGTACCTAATACGATGGAAGCCCTGAAGGGATTCACGACATTGATCCAGCCGTCGTTCCAACGCTTCCTGTAGTAGAAGCGTGTGGGCAGATTGACCGAATACTCGCTCTCGATGAGCCGTGTTTCCTGCATGAAGCTCTCGTTCTCGTTGTTGAACACGTCATCCATCAGGTTGTGCTTCAACAGGCGGCTCATCCACAGACCACCCATCAGCAAACAGACATAACCTGCGCCGACGGTCAGCACGTAAAGCCCCGTTACCGCTTCAACCGGCAGCGGCAATGCCAATATCCACCAGTTGAGAAGAACAGCACGAACCCTGCGGCAAGGGCCGCCCAGATTCTTCTCCAAGTGATTTTCTCTCCTTTGACACCCTTTGTCCCCAGACAGGACAGGGCAAGCAGGAGGACAGCGAACAGTTTCGTGTACAGGATGGAACGAAACAGCCCCGCCGTGCGGTTGAAGTTCATCAGTATTCTGTCCACCACGCCGATGTCCACACCCCAGAGCCATATGGCTTCATAGCAGAACCAGTACACGTTCATGACCACTAAAATAATACTCACGGCACGCAGAAAATCCATGATTTTCGCCAATGCCCTCAAATCGTCTTCTTGTTGTGACATAGATTGAAAAATATTTATTGTTGATACCTCTCGATTACATTCCCAAGCCCTTGCGCCTCTTCTTTTTCTCTTGCGCTGCATCGTCCGGATAAGGCTTCCTCTTCGGCATCCACAGCCGGACCTTCGGGAGCAGACCGACACCGCCCCGCCGTGTCTCTCGTGGTCGGATGCGGTCTGTCCGCGCATATCCTCTCCTGTTTCCACCGGAACGGACAACGTAATCGGCGGCAGTCCGGCATAAGGCAGCGTGAAGTGTTCCTGCAAGGCGTTGGCGGAAAGTTCCTTGCCCATGCGCGAGCCGTTCAGCACGCAGCCCGTGCGGTGGTCGATGAACGTGGCTCCGTAGATGCGCCCTTCCTCCGTGTAGCGCAGCACGGTGTCGATGCCTTTCCCTTTGAGTGTGGCAACGAACTTATCCTTGTCATATGTGCCTTCCAGCACGGAAAGGACAGTGCGTTTCGTCATTCCGGCGAGTTTCCTGTCCTTGATCTCCTGCTTGGAACGGGCAAACTTCCTCTGCACGGCTTCATAGCCGACGGATTTCCCGAAGAGCGAGGATTTGAACGGATTACCGACTTTTTTGCCCATGTCATCCGTGACGGAATAGACCAGCCCGTGATACTCGCGTCCGCGCACATTGCCGTGCGTTTCCTCCACCGTCATATTATATAAGGAAAGGAGTGCGCGGTATTCGCCCATCGTCTGGAAACGGTACTGCCCGTTCAGAACCTTGACAATGTTCCCTGCCTGCTTCTTCACGTCGCTCGCAGAGGCGTCCACCTTGCGCAGAGGGTTATCCAGCCGTTGATTCTTACGCTCCGCCGGGTGCAGCCCGTACTTCCGTTCCAGTTCCCTGCGGATGCGGTCGCTGCGTCGGAAAAGGAAATCCTGATTGAGCCGCCTGCCTTTCTCGTCCACATTGATTGTCACGATGTGCAGGTGGTGGCGGTCAATGTCCTCGTGCTTGAAAACAAGGTAAGGCTGGTTCCCATAGCCGAGTTTCTCCAGATACTCGCGTGCGATGTCCTGCAATTCCGTATCGGTCAGCACGTCATCGGGATGTGGATTGAGCGAGATATGCACCACCGGCTTCTCCACTCGTATGCTCCGGCATACAGGCGAGAAAGCCCTCCATTGCCTTGCGGATGTCCACCGTTCCCGAACCGTCATTGTAGATGCGGTTGGTGGTGAGCAACCGCCCTTTCGCCTCGTTGATCTTTTCCCCGTTATAGGCAAGTGCGCCGTACAGCGACTTTCCTACACTGATTTTTGCGACCAGTTCGCCTCCATTTCTCTCGACAATTCCACAATCTGACGGCTCAGTTTCACGAGTTCGACGGTCTGTTGCTCCAGCTTTTATAGAGCAACGCCCATCGCCTTTTTTCTCGGAAAAATGCAGCCTGAGTTCCTTCACGACTTGGTTGTAGTTCGTGCCTACCGCGCGGAACTGCGCGCATGAAAAATCGGACAGTCTGGTGTAGTAATCCACCAGCGTCCTGTCCACTTTCAGCACCCTGAACGGCTGCCCGAAGAAGTGTGCCTTGATGAAAACCGACTTGGCGTAAACGCCCGACTTCTCGAACATGGCGAGGAAACGGTTGTGTTCCTCCTCGTTGAAACGGACGGTGTAACGGAACACCGCCGGATCAAGTTTGGGATTTCTCCCGGTCTTGTTTCTTTTCTCTTTCATATAAAACTTTGGATTTAGCGGATGGACGGCATAAGCCGCCGCTTGGGGTCACAGACACCGCAGGTTTGAAAGGCTTCCCGACTTCGGAGAGGAAGCCCGCCCCTGCAAGGGCAAGTGCCGTTTTCGTGGCTGCTCAAAACGTTTTGAGCGGCTGAAAAGACATCTTGCTATGTTCAGGCGAACATAAAAATCCGTCGGGGACGGATTGGGGAATGCCTTTCAAACTCCGGGCTGCGCCACCTGCGGCGAACCCCTGCCGTTCAGGGTGCAAAGTTACGCCCTTAAAAGCGGTATCGGACAGAGGCTT
>VOFK01001840.1_pt1 | contig 42397 bp, 95 predicted proteins | sample 5384121 | NCBI WGS metagenome assembly VOFK01 (sample SAMN12384730, study PRJNA508395) | human gut metagenome | isolation source: healthy gut J | host: Homo sapiens | reverse complement strand
CTCAGTGGCCGCTGATTCAGTTACGTATTGCTATGAACTTAACAGACTTCGTGATTTATATGAACTAGACCAGCAGTATGCAGGTTATTCAAAAGATGGGGTTATTGAAGTTACTACAGATAACTGGCATTCGTCATTCAAGATTGACAAGGAACTGACGATGGTCTTAAAGTTAATAAGGAATATTGTGCCAATGGAGGGTGGTAGGAATTATTTCACAAACAGGAAGTAATTATTCTATTGTTAAAGACAATTACTGAGAAAAAACAGACAATGTGCGAATGTTTATGATACTAATGAAAACATGTATTGTTCAGGGAGATGTTGGAACTACGATACAGGTGGTATGATACGCGTTTCCTGGGGCATTTAAAAAGTGATGTTGTTGTCAGAAATGGCATAAAGTAGTTACTTCAATATTGATAAGTATCTGCAAGGGAACTGATTGATATATTAAGGATGTTAAGCTGGATTCTAATAATTCTTACAGTCAGATTATATTGTTTATGCAATTTTAATAATTTACAGGAGGTTCTGGTTATAACACAGCTTAAAAATAAGTGTTTAGACAATTTATTATGAAAAGAAAGATAACAAAATTAATCATTATTATTGTTTCTATATCGGTTTCTAAAGAGTAATATCAATTGCTATTTCGCAAACTGGCTTATTATTATGCTCAGGCTTTGGCTTTTCTTGGTAAGAATGATGGAATGTTTGCAGGTTTTTGCTGGAATTATATGATTTGTTCTGTTCCGGTTTGTTCCGGTTACAGCGCCGCTATTTTTTTTTACATAGGATATTTTTCGGGATTTTTTCAGAAGTTTTGAAGTGGAAGTTCTTCACCCTCTTGTTTCTTGTGATTACAGTTGATTTTGGATAAGGTGTGTTGAGTGTTTATAAGTCTTCTTGATCAATTTTTCTATGATTCTTATATTTATTGTTCTGATTTCTGTTCTTGTTCTAGATTGTTTGTTCTTCAGAATGGAAATGGAGATTCATATGTCGAAGAACTTACATCTAGTTTCTATACAGAAGAAGATATATGAGTGTGTTGCGGCACTTACACATAGACCGTATATATGACATAATAATACATAAGCGATTTATGCGATCCCAGAAGATAGCAAACTCTGGAAGATATTAATTTTGGCTTGGGAAATGCAACTTGGGTGACAATTCTATAAATAAAACATTACAGATTATCGAGAGATCATGGAGATACATATTCTAATGATTTTCAATTATTTACATAACGGACAATTTACTCATAATGTTGAAGGAACGTCTCTTTTAAGATTTTTAAAGGATTCTTATGGAACTGAATCAATTGCAGCGTTAACTGATGAACAGAAGCTACTTCAGCTGAGAATATGTTTAAACGTCTTTTGTGAGACATATAGCATTAGTATGAAGAATTTGGAATAGAACATTCATTAATGATGGTAAATCTTCGAAGATATGGCTGCCAATTCACATAACAGATATCTTACATTATTATTGCAAATGAGGTATGTGATGAGACAGTTGCGGCAATATTAGAAAATAGTGATGATCTTGTCGGTGTCACCGTTGAAGAACAGTATATCAGGAGATATGTTGACAGTGTATATTGTTCACAGATACTTGGCTATACAGGAACTGTATCTAACGCAGAAGCTTGAAGAACTTGGTGAAGGATATGAAAAGCAATGACATTGTAGGTAAATCTGGTATTGAAAAAAGTATGGAAAGTGGGTTATCTGGTGTTAAAAGGTGAAAAGTCTGTATATGTTGATACTGTAGGAAGAATTACAGAAGTACTCGATGAGGAAGCACACAGGCAGGACATGATGTATATCTTACTATTGATATTAATCTTCAGAAGTCAATATATCATGCAATAGAAGATGAAGTAACTAATATTTTTATGCAGTACTTTACGCCTGAAAGCAATAAAATAACTTATAATAGTTCAGGTGATGTTGATACTGTATATATAACTGCTCAGGAAGCTTATTTTGCACTTATAGATAATAATCTTGTTTCTTTAAAAGGAATTCAGGAACAGAATACATCTAATGAAGCTGATATATACAGCCAGTTTGAAGCTAAGAAAGCTGAAACACTTTCATGGCTGAGGGAAGAACTTTACATCTGGTAATACAGCTTATGGAAAACTTTCAGAAGAACAAAAAAGCTGTATATATGGTATATATATGATCTTTTAAGAAGTGAGAATATATTCAGTCTTGCTAATGTTGATACAAGTGACAGTGTTTATTATGACTGGATATATGGCGATTCAACGAGCTTTTCGCAGCTTCTTACGTATGGAATATCAAAGAACTGGATTAATATGTCATCTCTACATCTGAAAAGTATACAAGTCTTCAGGAATCATATGATGTACTTGTTGATTATGTTATATCAGCACTTGATACAGATACTGCATTTTTTAAGAAAATGTATAAATATATGATTAATGCAGGCAGCATATCAGGAAGACAGGTATGTATGTTATTATATGAGCAGGGTGTACTTGATATGAATGCAGATGATTCAAAATATCAGTCTCGCATCGGGAAGCATGGGGGCATATGAATTTATGTCATATGTTATCTCTAATAAGATTATTACTGTTGGACAGCTTGCACTTAAGCCATGTTCAGGTTCTGCGGTTGTAACTAATCCGGATAATGGTGATGTTCTGGCTCTTGTTTCTTATCCAAGCTATGATAATAATAAATTATCAGGAACAGTTGATGCAAAGTATTACAGTTCACTTGTTAATGATAATGCAAGTCCTCTTCTTAACAGGGCAACGCAGTCTTTTTATAGCCCCTAAGGTTCTACTTATAAGCCATGTACAATTATTGCAGGTATTGATAGTGGGATAATTTCTTCATCTACAACATTTAACTGCTCTGGTGTGTTTGATAAGGTTACACCATCCCCTAGATGCTGGCAGAAATGGGGACATGGAAGTGAGACACCTGTAACTGCCATAAGAGATTCATGTAATGTTTATATGTATAATGTTGGATACAATCTTGCATGTAGCAAGAATGGTTCGTATAATAGCACTTATGGTACTAACATATTAAAGAAGTATTCTGATATGCTTGGTCTTTCAACAAAGACCGGTATAGAGATAGAAGAGGGTACTCCGGGAGCATCTTCGCAGAATGCCATTGCTTCAGCAATTGGACAGGGGTAACCACAGATACAGCACACTTAATCTTGCAAGATATGTAACTACTCTTGCAACCTCAGGTACATGCTATAACCTTACACTTATTGATAAGATAACTGATTATGATGGCAATGTTATTATGGAAAACCATGCTGAGGTTAATAATCAGGTGGAGCTGAGTTCTGATATATGGAATACCATTCATACAGGAATGAATCTTGCTGCTGGAACGTATTCAGCATTTTTTTACCATTAAAGATGCCAATTGCAGCTAAGACTGGTACTGCACAGGAAAGAACAACAGATCCTGACCATGCTACATTAATATCATATGCGCCATATGATAATCCACAATACTGTATGGCAGTGCGTATTCAGAATGGTTATGCTTCAGGTAATGCTGTAACACTTAGGTTCAGAGATTTACAAAATGCTTTTTAATATTAATGATTAATATTGTTTAATGATTTACTAAAGAAATAACTAATATGAGATGAGAGGTGAATGTTTTGATAATTCGGTAATAATCAAAGGAAGTAATAGTGGAATTACAGTATTTCTTGATAGTGAAATGGCTTTTTGAGGATTTATTAGAAAGTGTTTCTGAAAAGTTCAAGAGTGCGTCAAAGTTTTTTAATAATGCTAATATGGCGATTTCTTTTGATGGAAGAGATTTATCTGCTGAAGAGGAAAAAAGAATTCTCAATGTGATATCAGATGTATCTGAGCTTAATATTGTATGTGTTCTTGATGAAAATAACAATATGAAGGAAATATATGAAGATGCTGTTAAGAAAGCTATTGCAAGTGTTGATGTATCGGAGCCGGTTGTACAGCCTGTAAATGATATGGCATCTGATCGTAAACACAGCGTGTATGTTTTATAAAGGGAACGCTTCGCTCAGGTCAGGTATTTGAATCTGACGGAAGCGTTGTGGTATTAGGAGATGTCAATCCTTGGGAGGCAAGGTTGTTGCAAAAGGCAGCGTTATTGTACTTGAAGTCTTAAGGGCAATATATTTGCAGGTGTAGATGGTAATGAGAATGCATTTGTTGTTGCACTTGAGATGAGTCCTATGCAGATTAAGATAGGCGAAATAATTGCCAGAAGCTCAGATGCAGGAACCAAGATAACAAAAGGCAGAAATAAAACTAAAGTTATTGAACCAAAAGATTGCCTATGTATATGATCAGAATATTTATATTGAAGATTTAGAGCAGAATGCTTTTAGATGACATATGTTTAGATTAATTTGTTATATTTTTATGCTGATTTTTAAAAAATAGTTGATTTAAGAATAAAAAAAATCTCGCATAATTAATATATTGCGATTTATTAAGAATTATTAATGGAGGTTTAATATGAGTGAAGTTATAGTTGTAACATCAGGAAAGGGCGGAGTAGGTAAGACTACAACCACAGCTAATATAGGTACTGGTCTTGCTAAGCTTGGAAAAAAGGTCGTTATGATTGACACAGATACAGGCCTTAGAAATCTTGATGTTGTATTAGGACTCGAAAACCGTATTGTATATAATCTTGTTGATGTCGTTGAAGGTAACTGCCGATTAAAGCAGGCAATGATCACAGATAAGAGATGTCCTTCTTTGTATCTTTTACCAACAGCACAGACAAGAGATAAGTCAGCTGTGACACCTGAACAGATGATTAAGGTTATTGATGAAATTAAGAATGATCCTGAAGGATTTGACTACATAATTCTTGATTGTCCTGCAGGGATTGAGCAGGGATTCCAGAATGCAATTGCTGGTGCAGACAGAGCTTTTAGTTGTTACTACACCAGAGGATTCTGCTATCAGGGACGCTGACAGAATTGTAGGGACTCCTTGACGCTCACGGACTTCAGAATCATGAAGATTTAATTGTAAACAGAATCAGAATGGATATGGTAAACAGAGGCGAGATGATGTCTATTGATGATGTTAATGATATTTTTACAGCTTAATGTTATTGGAGCTGTTCCAGATGATGAAAATATCGTTGTGGCAACTAATAAGGGACAGCCACTTGTAGGAGATGATTCTCTTTGCAGGACAGGCATACATGAATATCTGCCGTAGAATTACCGGTGAGAGATTCCATTCCTTGATCTTAATGGTAAGGGAGGTTTCTTTAAGAAGCTTGCTTCACTTTTTAAGAGTGATAAGAAGAATTAATATGTATTATAATAAGTCACATATGGCTTATTCACGGAGGGATTAAATATGGGATTACTTGATTTATTTAAGAAAAAAGGTTCAAGTGATGTAGCTAAGGACAGATTAAAAGCTTTTGCTTGTTTCTGATAGAGCTAATTGTTCACCAGAGGTTATGGAAATGATTAAGAATGATATTATTAAAGTCATTTCAAAGTATATGGAAATTGATACAGATGGTCTTGATATTCAGATTACATCAACGGAATCTGATACTAACAATGGCTCTGTACCAGCAATTTTTGCTAATATTCCAATTAAGGATATGAGAAACAGCGAAAAAGTAATAAGGGTTTTATTATGTTAAAAAATATAAATTGCGTTCATACAACTTTTTATATTGGTATTTATTCTGATTGTAACATCAGTATTTGCTCTTTTCTGTGGTTAATAGTGCCAACAGTGCATATACAATGAAACAGGGTGCTGGTATGGTTGTGTCATTCATAATAATGTTTATTGTATCATTTATTGATTACAACTGGATTCTTAAGTATTTCTGGATATGGTATGGTGTGGTTACAGTAATGCTTATAGGTGTTCTTACAGTGTTTGGTCATGGATCACACGGTGCTACAAGGTGGTTTTTAAGATAGGACCTATACAGTTACAGCCATCAGAATTCTTAAAACTTGCACTTATATTACTGGTCGCAAAGCTTGTTGCTGCTAATAAAGAGAGGCTTAATTCAATTAAGTTTCTTGCATTAATAGCGTGTTTAACATTATTTCCAATATTGTTAGTTGCTATGCAGCCTAACCTTTCAACGACAATACTTTTATGTCTTATTATTATTGCAATGCTTTATTGTGCCGGGGGGTAAGTTATAAGATATTTGGAATTGCGATATTAATTGCAGTTCCGGTTATATCAGCATTTTTGATATATGTTGTATCAGTTGAACATCCAATCCTTATAGAAGATTATCAGCGAAAGCGTATTGTTGACTTTATTGAAGGTAATAAGTCAGAAGAAGTAGATATGACTGATGCTGGAACATATCAGCAGGCATATGCTGTTCAGGCTATTGGTTCTGGTCAGCTTTATGGTAAAGGTCTTAATAATAATGATACATCTTCTTTAAAGAATGCCGGATATATTGCAGAAGCCCAGAATGACTTTATATTTGCAGTAATAGGAGAAGAATTAGGCTTTACTGGTAGTTGTATTACAATTTTTTTTTTATTGTTTCTGATTGTTCTGGAGTGTATAATAACAGCTGTGAGAGCAAGAAATTTTGAAGGAAGGCTGATATGTTGTGGTGTAGCAATATATATTGGATTTCAGACATTTATTAATATAGGTGTTGTTTCATGGATACTTCCTAATACTGAGTTCCATTACCTTTCTTTAGTTGTGGTATCACATCTTTACTTATTATTCATAGCTATGGGCATTGTACTCAATGTAAGTCTGCAAAGAAATGTTGAAAGAGATGATGATATGTTTGCAGATGATTTCAGAGGATAGCTTTTATACATTTTAATTTATACATTAGGGGAAGCTTAAATGAACATTGGTTTAATAGCACATAATTCAAAGAAAAAATTAATGCAGAATTTCTGTATAGCATATAAGGGTATTCTTAATAAGAATCAGCTTTTTGCTACAGGTACAACAGGAAGGCTTGTAGAAGAGGTTACTAATTTATCGATACATAAGTTTCTTGCCGGACATCTTGGTGGTGACCAGCAGTTATGTGCACAGATTGAACATAACCAGATAGATCTTGTTATTTTTTTTTTAGAGAGGCAGAGAATCCTTTTAGCACATGAACCGGATTCTGATAATATATGCAAACTTTGCGATATGTATAATATTCCATTGGCCACTAATCTTGCAACAGCGGAATTGCTTGTTAAATCTCTTGAGAGGCGATATGGAATGGCGTGAAATTTATCAGTAGAATAATTAAAAAATAATAAAAGGTGATATTCTGCCACATAATAGTGGAAGAGTATCACCTTTTTTATACATTGTCAATCTTTTCTTAACTTGACAATGTTTCTTGCAGAACGCTTGTTTTCTTCTACAATCTCTGCATAATGCTTCCGTGTAGTATTAACGTCTTTATGTCCTAAAACATCAGCAACAAGATATATATCCTGGCTTTCCTGATATAGATTAGTACCATAAGTACTTCAGAAGCTTATGCGGGGTAATATGCTTTACAGTTGTAACAGTCTGGGCATATTTCTTAACAAGAAGTTCAACAGATCGCACACATAGGGCTTCTTTTTTGCTGATATGAATAGTGCATTCTCATGTCCTTCATCAGGCGTTAAATTCTTTCTTTCTTCAAGATAATTAAGAAGTGCTTCACGGACTTCGTCACCAAAGTATACAAAGCTTTCAGAGCCACCTTTTCTTATAACTCTGATTCTGTCATTATCAAAAATCCACATCATTAATATCTAATCCAACACATTCTGATACACGGATACCAGTTCCAAGCATAAGTGTAAGGAGAGCCAGATCACGTGTTTTAAGCTTTTCATGGCTTTGGAGCTGTGTTTTGGTAAGTTTATTGCCAGATTCCACATTATCAAGAAATTCAGCAACTTCATTAGGCTCCATTCTTATAATAGCTTTTTCATGAATTTTAGGCATATCAACTTTTATAGTCGGTTCAAACTGATTATTTCATAACGGCAGTAATATTCATAAAAAAACGTCTTAAAGCACATAATTTACGCTTGGCAGCACTTTCAGAATTAGTTATATCACGGCCGTTCTTTTTTGTAAAGCTTTTACATGGCGTAAGTATCTGGTTATATCTGTACCATCTATTTTTTTCTAAATCCTGTGGTTTAAAGTCTTTCATTGCATATGAACTGAACTTAGGTATGCATTCAATGAAAATTCAAAGAAACCTTTAATATCCATTGCATAGGCAATCTTAGTTCTTGGCTGCTTATTAAATTCAAGACTGTCAAAAATACTGTGTACAGAAATCTGGTAATATATCAAGTAATTCATTAAGCTTTTTTTTGTACTTGATGTTTTGTTGTTCGGTGTATGTTTTTTTTTCAGCCATTAAGAATACCTCCATATATAAAAAACTAATCACTTCGTTAAACCTGACTTTAGCGAAGTGATTACCCTAAAGCAAAAAGATAAACTTAAAAACTTAATTTGTCAATATAGTATATTTATTTAATTATATTAATTTAATTAATATATACCCACTACAGCTTAACGGTTCCACGCTACGAAGTGACAAAAAGCCAATAATCAAGGGCGAAAAGCGGGCTTGTACCTACGCCCACTTTTCTGCCCTTGACTATCAGCTTTTTATCGTGTGTGTTCTCTGTTCGCAGACAACCACCACATAATGTTTGACGCGTGCGTAATTCACACAATAACCACACGCTAAACTATGGCGCATCGACGAAAGTTATAGTATAATATTGCATTATACACACAAAGGAGAACCACACCATGGATATATTTGAACTTGTTGACACTATCGAAAAATATTGCATATTTACAAGCCCTATAACAATGACTATATTTATAGTTTATTGTATAATTTTTTGTCGCCTTTTTTTTAGTCTTAATATCACATTTTGTCTGTTAGGAATCAAATCCATTTCTCATGCCAAAATTTATATTCAAAACAATGCTTTTAAAATGTGATATACTTGCAAACAATGCCAATTAAACAAGCAGATAAAAAGATAAATTAAACTATTTATAATCGAAGAAACACTTAAACAACAGAATTAGTCTTTTTTTCTTGTAGTTTTTCTTTACTGGTCGTTTTTTCTCACAAGGCTGAATCCAGGGTTTTTTCAAAAAGCTTCCAAACCAAGTAACCTTTCTTCTTCTGATGCCTTGTCTATGTTAAACTTTCCACGTTTATACAACTGCTCAAATATCATCATTTGATAAGCCTGATTAGTATTAACAAGACCACGATAGCACATTTCTGCAACAGATACACCACTGTCCATTAACTTTAACATTCTATCTCGCTTGAATATATATCGCTATGCATAGCTTCACTATAAATTTGATTAAGATAGTCTCTATCATTCGTCACAATATCATCAAGAGTATATGCAAATTCTTTATGCTCCATTTTCTGCAACAAATACTGCTCATGATGTATGTCATACAAAAATAGCATCATAAGGTTTTGACACTCTAAACGGCATACACCGAAGAGGTTTACTATTCAAGTCGCCATTTTCATATTCAAGAAACATTTCACCCAGTTTGATAGTGTCAACCCTATCAGCAAATTCACAATACAAGTGAATATGGTCTTTATCTTGCATATTAGTCACATCATCAAATTCCCCATGATGTTTAATATAAAACCAAAAAACGCTATTTCTCCACTCTAACAAGATAATCAAGTTTTGCTTTTAAAAAACTCTTCCGAATTGTAGCTTATTGTTGATATAGGTTTACTTGTTTTCATGTGGTATTTCCCCTTGTATGTATTTACCATGCTATTAAATATAATAATTCTTATAACTTTCACTTTCAGTCTTTTCCAATTTAACCGACATATCATGCTAAGAACATAGACATATCATTATCACACCTAAATTTCTTTTGTACCACAAAATGCCATATATAAAATACTCCTTTCAAACAAAAATGTCAAATTTGTACCACAAAACTGAAACTAATTTTTACCGCTATTCGTGGATAGCGGTAAATCATTCTTACTCTTGCAGATTGTAAGCAATTAAAGCAAGTATAAACGCTACAACTAAATTTAATAAAAAGCCATACAACAACAGCCAATATAATTTCAACAAATACACTCATATTACACTCCTTTCTCACAAGGGGGCGCAGGCTTCATTAGAAGCCTTTTGCGCCTTTTTCCCTTGCGTTAATCTCCTCGAGCCTGGCTTAAATCTCCGTCCAAGCTATTATCTAAAGGTTCAACTACAATCGGGTTAAACTCGTCCTTATTAAACTTATCCTTAAAGTCCTTGACAAGCTGTTTTGTATCGTAAGCCTTAAACATCTTATCTGTTGCAAGAAAGTACTTCTTGCGCTTAATAGGCTTTACTAGCTTAGGATTTAAGCTACATTCCAAGTCGTAAGGGTCATATATCGTCTGACTTACTACTCGCCATGTTTTAGAGCATTCAATCCACTGCACAGCACATTGACGGAAGTTCTTGTCACACATACCGAACCTTTGCGAAGCAAGCAACAAGGTTTTATTCTGCTTTCGTATCTGGTTAAGCGTATACAAGAATTGTGTTTCTCCAATACGATTGTTTTTATAGTTTCTTGCGTTCATTAACGAACCAATTTCGTCAATCACATAAATAATACATTGTCCGTCATACTCTTGGTCGTCCATTAACTGCTCAAAATATTCAAACTTCTCATAAGGCACATTATGCAAGTCTATATTGCTAATAAACTTTACATTGTCATACTTTTTATATATTTCTGTACAATATTTAGAAATTGATAACGACTTACCGCCACCATATAGACCGCCATAAATATATAATGCCGTAGTTAGCGTATTTCTTCCATTTACGCATTTTTATGTATGTGAACATATCCTTACACATGTACAACGCCATTTTGACGAAATGGAGCAATACAAAGGGGTATAAACGGAAATGCATACATTACGAACCCTATAAGGGCAATTAATAACAATGTTGTCATTTATGCCAACCTCTGCACATATCAGTACACACGCTGAATACATCTAACATTATCACTGTAGCAAACAGACCAATAAGGAAATCAGAACCGAATGCTACATCACCGAATAATTGTTTACCTAACTCAATCATGCTTTCTTTCTCCTATTCTCTAATTTATTGTGTATGAATCCGACTATAAACTTGGCTACGTCATAGATAAAGTAAGTTAAGCCTAGATTATAAGCCATGACAGCAAGTTGCATTTCATCAACGCTGTTTATATCTGTTATAAATTCAAATGCCATGTTTACTCCTTTACTCATGCAATATTGAAACCATTATGCCGAAGATTGCAACCAGTCCTGCAAATATGAATATATCCCAAAACGAGAACGTGAAACCACAGATTGTCACTGGTATTTGCATAAATGTCAACGGCACTGCAAAGAGCCAATATGCTAAATCACTTATACTCATAATTTACCCCCTAACGAACTTGACGATTGCAATAATAACCATTGTGCTTACTAATCCGATTAATATTATCCATATTTCAGCAGGCAAAAAACTAAATAACTCTTTATAGAAATTTGCAAGACTTGTATAATTGCTTTTTAAGTCTTTTAAATTAGTCTTTACATTTGTACTAGAATAATCCTCCTGCGGTGTTGTGTCTCTATTATTCCAATAGTCAGAACCATAGCCAGTATCAGCATTTGCAGAATTATCTTTCAAGTCCGTTGGTTATTTCCATTTTCATCAGACGAAACAACATCAAAGTTAGCTTTATAAGAATCACCGCTAACCATTACCCATTTACTGGCTTTATTACCTACACGATTACGAACCCATATTTTGATTTCAGAATTTTCATTCTTAATTTCTTTTAAACTCCAATATACTTTTGGTGTAGGCTCATATTGTAGAAAACGCGTTTTTATCTGGTGGCAAGAATTAGAAAACTTGACAAAAGATATTATTGTTTCAAATGCTGTTCCACTGTTATCAAAACTATCATCAAGCTGTTCTATAGAACCATACACAACTGGAGAAGTCTTTGACTTAATATTTAAGCCTATACCACCCAATAATTTCCATGTCGCACGATAACCGACAGAATAAGACACCTCTAACTGTCTGTTATCAATAGATTCAGACTGATTACAAGATATACGAACATTAGGAACAAAGTCAGAAGAACCATTTAATTGAATATCAAGATTGATAGGAACTTCAATATCACTGTCATATTCAACGCTTTCTTTTAGGTTTGTATATAGCATTGTTGATTTGACCAGTTAATATATAGGTTTTAGCATCATTATCATTACCAAATAGACAACACATTTGTTTTATATTCTTTTTTATGTTACGAATAGCCGTTAAACCTCCCGCTAAATAATAACCCAAGTCATTATCATTAGGTATGCCACCATACAAAGACCAACTATCATAATAACAATAATAACCATTATATTTAACATCAGACCAAATTGAATACCCACTATTCATAGTACCAACAGACTTAAGAACACCACATATTCTACTAGGCATATTATCATCGTCAAATTTCACAGAAACAGCAGATAAACAATTTTTACTGCCGTTTACATGGTCGGATAAAGCAACAAGATAAAATTGCCCCGGAGAAGAAGAAACAGCCTTTTTTCTACATCAGAACTGTCACTCGCAAACGAAAACTGTACACACCCAAACACGAACACCATAATTAACATAAAGAACAAGTTATCAATGCAGTTATGTTTATTTTATTAGATTTTTGTTTAATTTGTACCACAAAAACTCCTTTCAAAGAATGGGGAGTTTTTCACTCCCCTATGTCCTGCAACAAATGACTAGTTATTCTTAAGTCTGTTGAAAATTGCAATGCCAGCAGGTACGATTGTACCAGCAACAAAGCAAACAGCAAGAACAGCATTCTTTGTCACATAATAATAACAGTAGTTGTCACACCCATGAGGTTAGTAACTGCACCTGTAACAGCTTCACCCATGTTTTAATCTCCTTTCAAATAATTATTGTTGTAGTGCGCACTACGAAAGAAACGGCATGTAATGAACATGCAACAATGCTGACATTGCGTTTCTGTTTATGGTTAAGGGGAAATGAAAGGCGTTTCATGTTCCCCCTTATCCTACCTTTTGAACTGTTGGCAGTCTGTAGGTGGAAACTGTAAAGGGCTAGGCAAGTGCTACGCACCCTTGACAGCTTCCATGGCTTCCCTTTACTTGGTATTCACTGGGATAGGCTCGAAACTCTGTATATACAACTGCTGAAAGCTATATTTACCAAAAAGGGTTGTACACGCAAGAAATATATATATCCTTGCCGATAAAATTCTTCATAGCACTGATTTCAGTATCAGCAACGGAAAAATTGAAATCCGCTCCGTCCTGCGTTAATATCATGCTTTCATAAATAACCCCAGTTGTCTTACTTGTATAACTGTGTGTGCCTTTCACTGTAAAAGGCTTGTCTAACTCTGCATATCTGTTAATATATCTTCCATTTACCTGTTCTATCATTCCCTTATTTCTCCTTATCTTCAATTTTTTTTGCTAACGCACTAGAATAACAAGTTTGAAATTGAATAAATCAGAAAATGCAGTTTCAACAATCATTTTCCTTGACTTCCTTAATCAAACAATTACGAATCGTAAGCATTTCTGACAATTGCACAAAGAAAAAATTCAATCAAGTGCTGTGTCATCTCGCTCGAACCCCTTAACAACTTCTTGTTTTAAGTTTAAAGTTAGTTCACCGTAAAATAGTGCATAACACTTTGTATTTCTTATGTTTCTGGTTTCTTCAACTACTTTCGTTTATTCTTTCCTTTCATTATCTGTATCCAACAGCAACCACCATGTCACTTGCGCGTAGCCCTATCGCTTCACCCGTTCTTTCCTGCTTTCTTGATTGATTTCATTTCGCTAAACTGGTAAAACAGAATACAAAAAAAGATGTATCTATTTAACCTTTTCGTGTAAGGTTCAATAAACACATCTTTAAAAATTTGATGTTATTCATCTTGGCAACACTGCCATCACATTCGCCAAAGCCCTTCTTATTTAGCGAAGTCATAATATGTCCGCATTAGTGGCTATTCGCACACATGAGCAAACATATTATAACATTCGCTAAATCGAGTGACTTTTAGCGAAGTGATTACTGCATGGATAATTATATTCTGCAATCTCTTATTTTACAACTAATTTCCCCTGATAGAGCTTCTTAGTGACTATATTGATGTGAAATGCTTTCTGGTATGATTTAATCTTGTTAAGTTCATTATCAGTTATAATAGATATACATGTTCCTGCATTGCCATTACGTCCACAGCGTCAGCATCTGTGAAAGAATATATTCCTTATTGTCCTCAGGAAGATTTACATTGATTACTGTATCAATATTATCAATCTGAAGTCCTCTGGCTGCTATATCTGTTGCAATAAGAAGCTGAATCTTTCCACTTCTGAAATTCTCTATTGCAGCTTTCTTGGCTGAATTATCTTTATTACCGGCAATTGAAGCTACATTGTAATGATGATATTCAAGCTTCTGAAGGGATTCTTCCAGATCATACTTGAATTAACAAATATAATTGCTTTCTCTGGTTTAACAGCTTTAATAATCTTTCTTAAAGTTTCAATTCGTTCCCTTCTGTCAGAAATAACGCTTATATGCTTGATTGTAGAAGGAATCTGACTTGTATTACCAGTATTACTGTTAATATCAATGAATATTGGTTTGAAACACAAAGTATTAGTCCTTGTCTTCTTATCTACGCTTTGCAGAGAATAAAAGAACTTTGTGTGAACTTCATTAAAGACTTTCTAATTGCTTCTACATCCTGAATAAATGTCTTATCAAAGAGCTTGTCTGCCTCATCTAGAACAAGAGTCTTAACCTCATGTACTTTTAATCTTCTTGTTACTTATAAGCTGATGTATGCGGTTAGGTGTTCCGATAATTATTGCAGGCTTATTAGATTTAATAGAATCAATCTGTCTTGATATATTCACATCTCCTATTAATGCAACAGATGAAAATGTATTATCCATATGTGCAAAGATATCTTTAAGCGTATTATTGACCTGTATTGCAAGCTCTGCTGTTGGAACAAGAACAACGGCCTGAATATTATTAGTATTACTCTTTAATCTGTTAATAATCGGGATAAGATATGCAAGTGTCTTACCTGTTCCGGTTGATGAACAAGCTATAATATCGCGGTTGTCCATTATATGCTTATACGTCTGACGCTGTATTTCGGTCATATCGACGATTTTATTATCTGAAAGATAATCTGATACACCCTGAGAGATAGTCTCTATATCGCTAAATTTCATGGTTCAATCTCCTTATAAATAAATTATTAAATATTAAGTTATATCTACAGCCATTTCGCTATCAATAAATTTTAACAAAAATGCAGTGAAAAGTCCAATATTAAGTAGCTTTTTCACTGCATGCCCAGAAATGTATATGCAATTAGATATTATCTTATCTCAGTTGAATAATAATATATTACAAGATTCTTACCTGAATGGATTGTGTCAGATGATAAATCATTCATCTGCATTATATTGTTAATATATGAAGCTGTATCTTCATCCCCATTATTATATCTGTCAGCAAGTGACCATAATGTATCATTATCTTCTACAGATACTGTTGTGTAATACTTATATGTTCGTGTTCTGTTCGAGTCATCAGAAGCCTTGACAATAATGCCTCCAATAGAAACGGCAAATATAAGAATTGAACATATAATAACCATTCTTAATGACTTGACAGTCATCTGTCTGTTTCTTCTGCGTCTGTCGCTTCTTTTCTTAGCTGCTGCTCTTCTGATATATGTGTATTCTGAATTATTCATACGTAAAACCTCCAATCAAACAAGTGTTCTGCTGTTATGAGTTGATTATATAATCAGAACATGCGTTTGTCAATAAAAATCGAACAAATTTTCCGAACATCTTTTCAGAAATTATGTTTGCACATAATGTATAAATGTGGTAAAATTATCTAAAAAGAATTTAATGGAGGTTCGTAATATGGCATATGGCAGAATAACTCAGAAACAGTCTGAGATTCTTGAATATATTAAATCACAGATTCTTAACAAAGGATATCCACCATCAGTAAGGGATATATGTCAGGCAGTTAATCTTAAGTCTACATCATCTGTTCATGCACATCTTGAGTCTTTGGAGAAGAATGGATATATAAGAAGAGACCCGACTAAGTCGCGTACAATAGAGATAATTGATGATAACTTTAATCTTTCAAGGAGAGAGGTTGTTAATATCCCGATTATTAGGTCAGGTTGCCGCAGGACAGCCACTTCTTTGCCGTTGAGAATATAACAGATACTTTCTATTCCATCTGAATACATGCCAAAGGTGGAGAAGTATTTATGTTAAAGGTCAAGGGTGACAGCATGATTAATATGGGGAATCTACGAAGGCGATCAGATAATAGTAAGAAAAGCAGAATAATACAGCTTCTAATGGAGAAGTAATTGTTTGCACTAGTAGATGATTCAGCAACAGTCAAGCGTTTTTACAAGGAGAACGGACACATAAGACTCCAGCCAGAGAACGATTTCATGGACCCAATTATCGTAGACGACTGCGAGATACTAGGAAAAAGTAATCGGTTTAATAAGATTAGGTATCAACTAATAAGAATTATTATTATTGATTGAAAAAATCCAGCCATAGATATATAAGTAATCCGATAACCAGCTGTGAGAGCCTGGTGAGCTGCCAAAGCAGCAAAACAAGCTCTCACGGCGTCCGCGATTTAAATATATCTATAGCTGGATATATTTTTATTATCCCACAATTAACAACCGTAATGCACTACATCCTCCGGTGGCATACGAAGCCGGAGGTATATAGATAATAAGAACCGTTTGAGGACGCCGGCACTTGGTGCTGCTGCAGGCAGCGAACCTAGTACCGCTGCGTCCGAGACCGAGCGAAAGCGGGTTCTGATTATCTATATACCTCCGGCAGAGTTCCCTCCCGGGAAGCCACCTAAGCAGCAATTACAGGCTGTTAATATCAACCTCTTTACCATCACGCCATATACGTTCAATATTATAGAACGCTCTGTCATCCTCAGAGAATACATGAACAATAACATCCTTTGTAATCAAGAAGAATCCATGAAGCTGTATTATAACCCTCAACCTTAGGATCATCGAAGCCAGCCTTGAACATTTCTTCTTCTACATTATCTACCATAGCCTGAATCTGGTTAGTATTGCTACCACTAGCAATAACGAAATAATCTGCAATAACAGATACATTGCTGATATCAATAACTCTGATATCTTCAGCCTTTCTTATCCTGTAAGGCATCTATGATAACTTTTAACATATCCTTAGAATCTGCCATATCTTAATTCTCTCTTTCTTTAATAATCCCTTTGTAGTATTCGTAGGTATCAACGGTCTGTGTATCGATATTACGACCAGTTTTTCTTATATACGAAAGGGTGTCGTCTAATATTACATAAGCCGCCATATCAATATCAGTGAATGCCATATGTCTTATGTCATCAAGATTGGCAGCTTTATTTCTGTAGGGTTCAATATAATCTGCAATGAATACAATCTTTTTCTAATAAAGTCATTGCAGGCTTTCCTGTTGTATGCCACTGGATGGCAGAACATATTTCATCATCTTCAACATTGTACTTGTGTGCTGCATAATATGCACCAAGCTTTGAATGAAGCAGATAAGGACTTTCAAACTCAATATCTGATATTGGAAGTCCAAATTGTTCACATTCAGCAATCTTTTACATCATCAGGAACACATTTGGCACAATCATGAAGAAGACCTGCAATATACGCCTTGTTCATATCTGCACCATGACACATGGCAAGACAGGCACTTGTATTAGCAACACCAAGTGTATGCTGGTATCGCATGTTGTCTGTACGGAGTGCGTCTTTACATGTGTTCTTAATTGTTCAATATATTTGTTATCCATAATAAAACCTCTTAAACATAAAGTTTTCTGGACTTTATATACTCTTCTACTTCTTCGCCGACATCTTCTTTTTTACTGACAGACCCATTGCAACCTTCTTTCGTATATCAGTTGAACTGTAAGGAAGTTCCGGAACATCAATAAAATCAATAACCGCACCATATTTATCAGCAAGAAAATGTTTCTGATCTATAAGTACACTGGCTGAATTATTGTCTCTGTTAGCACATAAAAGATGACAATGGCTGCATATATACTCAGGATGATACCAGTCCTGAATATAAAGAAGCGAATCTGCACCTATTATAAAATATATTTTCTTATATGAATCATATATCTGTGCAAAGTGTATCGGCTGTGTAGGTATTACCGGGACGGTCAGTTTCAATCGTAGAAAGTGACATGTAATCAAAAGGTTTAATTGCAAGCTTTACCATATTACAACGGTCAGTTGCACTTACAATGGGAGAATTATCTTTGTAAGCAGGTGTGCCTGAAGGCATGAATAATATTTCATCAATATCAGACTGCTCGTAGGCACATCTGGCAATACCTGTATGTCCTTTGTGGATTGGATTAAATGTCCCACCCATAATACCTATTATTTTGTCTGAATTAATCATGGTAAAATGATTTTTTTTTGTTGTCCTTAGATTCCTTGTAAAGAACGATTTTCTTTCCAATAACCTGAACAACCTGTGAGCGTGTTCTTTCTGCAACCATCTGTGCGATTTCTCTAGGGTCATCGGCACAGTTATTAAGAACACTTATTTTGATAAGTTCTCTTGCCTCAAGAGCTTCTGCAATAGCTGCAGTGTTCTCAGGAGTAAGACTGTTCTTTCCAAACTGGAATATTGGATCCATTGTCATTGCAAGACCCTTTAAATAAGCTCTCTGTTTGCTTGTCATATATTCTCTCCTATTAATTATGCTTTTATAGTAATCAAACTCAAGGTAATCACCAACGATAACTGTATCGCCTTCCTCAATTCCAAGCTTCTCAAGTTCATCAAGAACACCTGAGCGCTTCATGAATTTCTGGAAGAAATCAAATCCCTTTTTCAGATTCAAGGTTAGTATAACCAAGCATTTTATCAATCTTTGGTCCGTTGACAACGTATACGCCATCTTCGTTAATAGAAACTTCAAAGCTTTCGTTAGGATTATCCATAAGCTCGTCGTAGTCAAATTCTTTTTCAAATAATACAGGTTCGTCCTTGAAGTTATCAAAGCAGTGTTCTGACTGCGTATAACAGCTCTTTAACGCCCTGTCCTGTAACAGCTGATATAGGATATACCTTAATACCTTCCGGCTCAAATGCATCTCTTATAGCCTGTACAGGGTCACTGCCATCATCATATATAACATCAATCTTATTAGCTGCTATAACCTGTGGTCTTTCAAGAAGCTTAGGATTATAATTCTCAAGCTCTTTTTGTTAATAGCCTTAATATCAGCTATAGGATCACGGCCTTCAGTTGAAGCTGCATCAACAATATGAATAATGACTTTAGTTCTCTCAATATGACGTAAGAACTGGTGTCCAAGACCAACACCTTCTGATGCACCCTCAATAAGACCAGGAATATCAGCAATAACGAAACCTTTACCACCATCAAGATCAACAACACCAAGGTTAGGGATTAAGTGTTGTGAAATGATAATTGGCAATCTTAGGTCGTGCATTAGTTACTCTTGATAAAAATGTAGATTTACCCACGTTAGGGAAACCAACAAGACCTACATCGGCAATAACCTTTAATTCAAGACGCACCCATAGTTCCTTGTGCATCCTGGCCAAAGGCTGTGCATACTGCGGAGCCTGCATTGTTGATGTTGCATAATTCATGTTACCTTTACCACCACGGCCACCTTTTAAGAATAGTTTCCTGAAGGTTATCTCCAGACATATCTGCAATAACTTTACCGGATTCATCATCATATATAACAGTTCCTTCAGGCACTTTAATTATAAGGTCTTCACCATCTTTACCTGTGCATCTTCTCTTGCCGCCTTCTTCGCCGCTTTCAGCAATATATTTGCTGTTATGTCTGAAATCACCGAGTGTATTAAGCCCTTTATCGACCATAAAAATAATATCTCCGCCATGACCGCCATTGCCGCCATCAGGACCGCCAGCAGGAACATAAAGCTCTCTACGGAAGCTTACATGACCATCTCCACCCTTGCCGGATTTAATAAAAATACGGACTCTGTCTGCAAACATAACCTTTCCTCCATTCTATATTTAAATTATGTTAACTGTTTAGAATTAACATTTACAAATTAAGAAAAAAAGCTCCAAATCCGAAGACTTGGAGCTAAAAACAAATTAGTCGTTTGGCAAACAACAGGATAAACAGAAACCTGCTTCTTATCTCTGCCCTTTCTTTCAAAACTTAACAGTTCCATCAACCAGTGCAAATAAAGTATCATCGCCGCCTCTACCAACATTCACACCTGGGTGAATCTTAGTACCACGCTGTCTGTAAAGGATATTGCCAGCTTTTACAAACTGTCCGTCAGCTCTCTTAGCGCCTAATCTCTTAGACTCAGAATCTCTACCATTCTTATGTAGAACCTACATTCCTTTTTTATGAGCGAATAACTGAAGATTCATATTTAACATAAGGTTACACCTCCTTAACACTAATTGATAAGTATTTCTGCATATTATCCTCAGCCACAGAACTAACACCTAATTCATATGACTTAAGTAAAATCGAAGTTTCGGACTAACAGGCATAGCCATCTTAAAGATAACAATTCCTTCATCCTCATTAACTGACACATCAAACTTATCATCGGTAAAAGCCTCTATCGAATTAATAGTATTGATTGTCAGAACTTAGAAATAGCAGAACATATAATGTCACTGCCGGATTCAGCATATCCTGCATGACCTGCAGAATAAAAAACCTGTGATCTCTTTTTCAAAGTTCTTAAAAAAAAGTTATAAGAGTCATGAATAACACACCTCACAAACATCCATACAAAAAAATTAAGCATTGATCTTTTCAATCTTAACTTCTGTGTAAGCTGTCTATGACCATTCTTTTTGTGGTATCCGGTTTTTCTCTTGTACTTGTAAACGATAACCTTTTATCTTTCGCCTATCAACGCTGAAGCTGTAACTGTAGCACCGGCAACTGTTGGCTCACCAACCTTAGCCTCGCCGTTTGTTTACAAAAAGAACCTGATCAAATGTAACAGTGTCACCAGCATTAACTGCAAGCTTCTCACCTCTGATAGTATCGCCTTCAGAAACTTTGTGTACTGCTTACCACCGGTTCCTATAATTGCGTACATATATGGTATCCTCCTTAATTAAATACTCGCCAGTTTTGGGGAATCCGACATACATCAGATACACTTATACCCTAACTGAGCGGCACACAAAAAAATATATAATATACATTCAGTTACTATTTGTCAAATGTTTTTAGAAATATTTCAAAAATTTTCAGATAATCCATAAACCGGCAATTCCACATATAATTCCTACTGTGAATCCGGCAACAACATCTCTTACAAAATGTACTCCTGCAAGCACTCTGCTTGCTGCCATAATTGCTACAAGCAGAAGCATTATAATCCCCACTGGAACAGAAACATAAAAGCCAGCACATCGCAATAATTGTAATGGAAAAACATGTCTGCTTGGCATTGATTCCCCTTTAGTATCTTTTAACAAACAAGGGCTTTATATTGTATTTTTCATAGGGTCTTTTTCGCATCAATACATTTTCTTATAACTGATACAAGAATAAATGATGTAAAAGGTGTCAGAATAAGCTTGGATGTAAGTAAAAATTTATCAGTTTCAACAACTATACCGCTGTTTCTTAACATAATCGGAGTTATCTCAGAAAAGAAAGTCCCATGAAAACTCATTATTATAAGAAGAATGTATGCAAATGCTATTATATAAGTCATATATTTGTATATGAATTTAAGAATTGCATAAGCCGGCTTACAATTAAGAAACCATTCTGATATCTTTCTATATCTTCTTTCGTATGCAGGAATCTCCTCCGTGAAATATTTACTTCAGTATTATCCATAAATCCTCCATGCATTTTCAGGCTTTATTAAGACTTTCAGACAGACTTTTTCCGATTTTTCTTTCGTGTAATCTCAACAAGACCAAGCTTGGTGATGTCAACGATTGTAGTGTTTTACTATATCCTTTTTTGCCAGAAATTTCAAATGTTCCATCAGAATATCGCAATTTCTCTGATTCATATTAATAAAATCAACGATAATAATTCCTGAGAGATTTCTCACCTTAATCTGCTGGCACAGCTTGTCTGCGGCTTCAAGATTAGTTTTTAATGCAGAAGCCTCGATTGCTTCCATGCTCTTTGCCTTAGTTACATTCTTACCAGAATTAACATCAATGACAGAAAGTGCTTCAGTCTGTTCGATAATAAGATATCCACCTGATTTTAACCAGACCTTCTTGGAAAGAGCGGTATCTATCTCTTTTTCTATAGAATAGAGCTTGTATAAAGGCCATAATTCATCTTTATACATACGGATACTTATATTACTGCTACGAGGCAGATATGTTTCTAATTCATTATATATAGCCGGAATATCTGTGATAATCTCAACACTGTCTTTTTCCAGACAGATGAACAATTTCCTCAATATATCCAGGTCTGTCTTTATGTACAAGTGTATAGAACTTTTTTTGAAAAAACAGCTTTTCGGAGCATATCAGTGTATTCGTCACACAATGCATTTACATCTTTAATAATGTCATTAGTATCAGCATCAGCACAGCCGCTTCTTAATATTATTCCGAAATTTGAAAGATAATCATAGCCTGTTTTTTCTATGGCTTCCCGCTGCTTCTGAATGAGAATGTCAGTAACACGTTTTTTTTATCTCTGTAATTGTTTCATTAGATTTTATCTTTTTTTGAAATGTGAACACCTTTTACATCGTTGGAAACAACTGAATAATTGCCGGTAAGCTCTATCTTTGAAGATACCTTTGCAGGTTTGGTTTTAAGCGGCTCAGTTATAACTTTTTACGAGAATTCTGTCGCCCTGACATATTGCAGGATTGTTTTTCTCATTAAAAAATATTGGTGTTTTGTTGTCTTGTATAGAGTAATAACATTTCTTCTTATCCTCTATCTCAATAAATGCAGCGTTAATATTCTTAACTACATTTTCAACTCTTCCAACATATATGTTACCAACAACACTGCCACTATCTAAAAGGCTTAAGATAGTGGCAGGTATTATCAGAAAGTATATATGCAACAGAAGATTTTATTGTTAATATCTGTGATTATATATTTATATTCCATAAATTATCTGTTCCATGTTTTAATATTTCTATAGAAGCATGTTCTGTTTCCAGTGTGGCATGCAGCACCAACCTGACGAACCTTTGCAAGAATAGTATCATTGTCACAGTCGATGTCAAGAGAACCTACATACTGAAATGTCCGGATGTAAGACCTTTAACCCAGAGCTCCTGACGGCTTCGGCTATAATAAGTCATGATGCCTGTCTCTAAAGTCTTATTGAAGGCTTCCTCGTTCATGTAAGCAAGCATAAGAACTTCATTATTTACATAATCCTGTACAACAACAGGAATAAGACCATTGGCGTCAAGCTTTAAATCCTTAAACGAAAAATATCAGCCTTGAGGCATTGCTGATGCCTTGCTGTAAGATGCTCCGGATTCAAAAAAGATTTACAGCCTCCTTAAGGTCAATACGTTTTTCATGATTGCCTTACCGATAATTGCACCATGGATACCGGCATCATTAATATGTGTAAGATCATCCATGCAACTCATGCCGCCTGAAGCAATAATATCAATGCCTGTTTTATCAGATAAAAGCTTAGTCTGTTCAACATTAGGACCGGCAAGCATACCATCCCTTTGATATATCAGTGTACACAATAGTCTGTACGCCGATATCCTTCATTGCAAGTGCAAGTGAAAGTGCTGTTTTATCACTGACCTTTTCCCAGCCTTCTATAGCAACAAGACCATCCTTTGCATCTACACCAACAACTATATGTTCAGCACCGAATCTGTCAATGGCAGCCTTAATAAAAATCAGGATTCTCAACAGCCTTAGTACCGATAATAACTCTGTATACGCCGAGATCAAGAACCTCCTGAATGTTTTCAAGAGTACGGATTCCACCGCCCATCTGTACAGGAATATTAACGCTTGAACATATCTTTTTAATAGTTTCTGCATTAACGCCGTGTCCTTTCAAAAGCGCCATCAAGGTCAACAGTATGTATAAACTGTGCTCCTGCCTCTTCAAAAGCCTTTTAGCTATCTCGTAAGGTCTTTCAGAATATACAGTAACTTCATTAAAAAGTCCCTTCTTTAAGCGGACACACTGCCCGTTTTTAACATCAATTGCTGGATATAATCGCATATATGTAACTCCTTAAGTATATTTAGAGACTTCCCCTTAGTAGAGAGAATTGTCTTGATTCTTGTATCTTTAACAGTTGCCTCATCCAATGCCTTTGCAAATGCTTTGAACATGCCTTCAATAATGTGATGATCGTTCTCACCTGCAATCTTTCTTATATGAAGATTCATGCCTGCACTGTAGGATATTGCATAGAAGAATTCTTTTAACCATCTGTGTATCAAAGTATCCAACGCTGTCTGCTGTAAATGTAGATTCAAAGCCAAGATATGGTCTTCCTGAAAGGTCTATGGCACACATGATAAGTGTTTTCATCCATAGGAAGAATAATATCACCATATCTTCTTATGGACATTTTTATCTCCTATAGCTTTTTGATAGCTTCACCAAGTACAATTCCGACATCTTCGATAGTATGGTGGCAGTCAACTATTAGGTCACCAGTTACCTTTAACTTAAGGTCAAAAAGACCATGCTTTGCAAAACTTTTTAACATATGGTCGAAAAAACCGATTCCTGTATCGACCTCTGCTTCTCCCGAACCATCAATTCTTAAAAATAAAGCAATATCAGTTTCACTTGTTTTTCTTTTTTACAGTTGCCTGTCTGATTTCAGATACAGCCATATAATCCCCTGTTTCCGCGCCAGTGCGCTTAATTAATTTTTCAAATCTTACCTTAATTGAATTAGCATGAGCTGTAAGATGCTCTGCTGTAGCAAATTTCTCAATATCAGTATGGATAGTTTCAAGAGCATTTTTAGAATATGAAATAATGCTTGATTTCTTAATGAAGTCATCAACACTTAAAGGTGAGAAGAACTTAGCTGTTCCGTTAGTAGGAAGAACGTGGTTAGGGACCTGCAAAAGTAATCACCAAGAGGCTCTGAACTGTATTCTCCAAGGAAGATAGCACCTGCGTTTTCTTAACCTTAGTCATAACATCAAAAGGATTCTTAGTAACAATTTCCATATGTTCTGATGCAATCGTTAGCAACATCTACAGCCTCGTCAATATCCTTAGCAACAAGAATATATCCGTAATTATCAAGTGATTTCTGGATAATTTCCTTTCTTGATAATTCAGCTACAAACTTATCAACCTCTGCAGATACCTTATGTGCAAGGTCTTCACTTGTAGTTACAAAAATTGCAGATGCCATCTCATCATGTTCAGCCTGTGATAAAAAGATCTGCTGCAACATAACGAGGATTAGCAGTCTCATCGGCAATTACAAGAATCTCACTAGGACCAGCAACAGAATCAATGCTTACATAACCAAATACTGCCTTTTAGCAAGGGCAACATATATGTTACCAGGTCCACATATCTTATCAACCTTAGGAATAGATTTTTGTACCATATGCCATAGCTGCAACAGCCTGTGCTCCGCCAGCTTTATATATAACATCAACTCCAGCCTCTTTTAGCTGCAACAAGTGTTGTAGGATATACCTTTCCTTCTTTATCAGGTGGAGTACACATTATAATCTGCTCAACACCTGCAACCTTTGCTGGAAGAACGTTCCTAAGAACTGATGAAGGATAGGCAGCCTTTCCTGCCTGGTACATAGACACCGACTCTTGCAAGTGCTGTCACCTTCTGACCGAGAATGGTTCCGTCCGGCTTGGAATCAAACCAGCTGTACTGCTTCTGCTTCTCATGGAAAGAACGAATATTAACGATAGCTTTTCTTATAACTTCAATAAGTTCAGGGTCAACTAAAGAGTATGCTTCTTCAATCTCTGCCTCTGTTACGACAATATTGTCAGCATTGATATCAGCCTTATCAAAATTCTTAGTATATTCAAATAAAAGCCTCATCGCCCTTTGTCTTGATATTAAGAAGAATCTCAGCAACTGCCGATTCGAACTTTCCATAGCTGTTAGGACTTCTCTTTAAAAAGATTCTCTAAAAATATTATTTTTTTACTTTCATCTGTTAATTCAACGATACGCATTATATTTCCTCCTTGTTTTGCGAAGCAAAAAATCCGAACTCATAGTGAGGAGAGGAATTTTCCTCCTTGTTATATCCCCTGTGTTTCTATATATTTCTTGACATCATTAATAAGCTTGTTAATTCGCTCCTGCTCCATCTTCATGCTTACCTGGTTTACAACCATTCTCGCAGAAAGAGGACACACCTCTTCGAGGACTTCAAGACCATTTTCTCTTAAAGTTGCACCTGTCTCAACGATATCAACGATAACCTCTGCAAGACCTACAATAGGGTGCTAACTCGACAGAACCGTTAAGCTTGATAATCTCTACAGTCTGATGCTTTTATATTATTAAAATAATCCTTTGCAATGTTAGGATACTTAGAAGCAACTCTTATAAGTTCATGATGCTGTAACTTCTCTCTTGCTGATTCAGGACCGCATACACATTCTGCATTTGCCCATCTGAAGGTCATATACTTCATAAAGACTTCTTCCTTCTTCAAGAATTGTATCCTTACCTACAATACCGATATCGGCCGCACCATATTCTACATATGTAGGAACATCAGATGGCTTTGATAAAAAGAAACGGAATCCTAATTCTTCATTAGTGAAGATAAGCTTTCTTGTCTTTTTCATCCTTCATCTCTTCGCAAGGAATACCAATCTGTTCAAATATCTCCATTGCCTTCTTTGCAAGACGGCCTTTTTTGCTAATGCAATAGTTATATATCTCATTAAAATGTACCTCCTACAAGGCTTTTTTTTACAGCTGCTCTTTCATTTTTTTTCCTGATTCATCAATAACTCTTATTGTTGAAACAGAAACGTATTCATCATCAATAAATGCTACATTTACTAATGAAGATTCTTTAGCATATTCAATATATTGAGAATCAGACTTGCTGGCTTTATATTCAATCATGCAGACATTAACACCAGTGCTTCTTAATTTCTTAGATACATTTATAGCATCCACCAAGCCTGTCAGCATTGTATACAAGAAGTGTTCCATTAGCGTCGTGTGGGATATGGATATTCTGTCTGTTAAGTGCGGCTATAAGTCTGTCAATTGTGATAGAGAAACCAATAGATGCCTTGTCACAGCCAAACTGACCGAGCAGCTTGTTATAACGTCCGCCATTCACAACAGGTTCCCCTGTTCCAAATGTATATGCATGGAATATAATTCCAGTATAGTATGCATGCTCAGATAAATCTCCTAAATCAAAAAGAGATATATTTATCGTAATTGTTATTCTTAAGAAGCTCATATAACTTTTCAAGTCTGTTAACAGCCTGTATGCACTCTTCTTCATCTGTTAAAGATTTAGCCTTTTCAAGCACCTCTGTACCACCAAATAACTGAGGAAGTTCAAGCAATGCTTTTTCTGGCAACTGTATCATCAATATTAAGACTATCTAAGAGTTCTTCAACACCAAGTAATTCTTATCCTTGATAAGTCTTAATAATTCCTTCTGCAGAATCTCCTGTAATGCCAGCTTTATGTAAAAAGACCATTAAAAGAAAGCAACGTTACCAAGCTCAACCTGAAATTCTGTAAGTCCTGCTGATAACATGCAGTCAATAACCATGGAGATAATCTCATAATCTGCTGCCAGAGAGTTATCATTGATAAGCTCTGCACCAAGCATTGTATTTTTCTTTAAGTCTTCCCTGATAATACTTGCTTACATTGATAAATGTATTGCCAAGATAACAGAGCTTGACTGGAAGAACTCTGTCTTCAAAATATTTTGCTGTAGCTCTTGCTATAGATGGTGTCATATCCGGTCTTAAGACTAAAAGTGTTTCCGTATCTGTCAAAAAGCTTGAACATTTCATTAGATGGTACACTTCCACGTTCTTTATTGAATACATCAAAAGAATTCAATAGAAGGTGTCTGTATATCATTATATCCATATGATGCACAGACATCATGAAGACGATTCTCAATGACCTTCTTTTCTGCACAACATTCTGTACTGTATATATCGCGCACACCCTCTGGTGTATGTAGTAAATCTTTCTTCATAAATGTATATCCTTTTCGTTATATCGAATGCTTTAATGCGTTGAAGTGATAATATGCTAACACACTAAATTTGTATGAATTATACATAAATATGTAGTTATTGTCAACAAACTATTTATCAGAATCTTCGATTTCTCCGTGCAGGAACTCCTTATAGATTATATATCTGTTGCCTCCTTTAGAACGTGCCATATTAATTGCTTTTTGGATTTTTTTTCTTAATAAGGTCTAAATCCTTTCCATTATCAGGATATCTTCCTATGCCAATAGAAAATTCTATATTATATGATGAATCAATAAATTTACAATGCCATGAAATCTGGGTCCTTATATGCTCCAAAAATGCACGCAATTTAACTTCTTTATTGATGTTTTTAATAGCTATAATGTACTTAAAAATCATTCAGACGACCTAATACACCACGGTCATCAATTGCTTTTAATATGGTATCTTCAATTACATATGTTATTCTGTGGCATTCATCATCAGTATGTGTAGCCTTAAACTGCTCAATATTGTCAACTTCAAGATATATAAGCGAAAAGCTGGCAGTTATTATCGGATTCTATGTTTTTTTATACAGAATTCTTTTATAGCAGGTTCAGGCTGCATAATTAGTAAATTTCTATTTTCAGCAGTTTCATTTTTTAAATGCTTTAATCTGCTGTTGTAATTTTTTATTAAGCTCACGGATAACTAAAACATCAGATATATGTAATTCAAGGTATTCAGATGAATCAGTATTAGGTATAACTTTCTTTTCTATATCAACAATTACCCAACGGTATGAATTATCTATTCTTCGCATCCGTATACACATGGATTTCTTGATTCCAGGTCTTAAACTGTTGGCAACATCAATAAAATCATCAATGTCAACCTGATGAATAGCATCCATAATTGAATAATGTTTGACATTCCAAGAAACAGATACATAGGCTCATTTGCAGTTACTATTGAGAAATTTCTGTCAACTACTGCATATCCATTAGTAAGTTCATATTCATCAATATAATTATTATAGTTATTATAAGCATTATGATTATCACTAATCATCTAACCCCCTGCCTTTCTATCGTAATTCTATATCCTTCTGGATTGTTTCCAGATAATGAACAGGAATTCCCTGATTTGCATATATACGGAAATTCTGGTTTATTTCTTTATATGTGAAGCTTTTCCGACCACCATTTTCACTTCTTTCCCAAAAACTGATTATATCAGAAAAATGGCATATGATAGAACTCATCTCTTGAAGAAAAAATATATAATTATGAAGGAGATACCGTCCTGTTTCTCAAATTCACGCATGAATTCAATCTGATGTTCATGGATGTTCTGAATTGGAAATGTATCTGTTGCACATTCTTTAGCATCAAAGCACACAGGGATCCCCTGCACTACCCCTATGTAATCTACCGTACTTTTCTGGTCAAAATATGCCAGCGTGATATGTCTTGTGCTTTGGTCTATATTAATTGGTTTTATGGGTGTTGGAATCTTTTTGGACAAGTGCAAGATGTGAAAATCCTGTATTTATCATTAGACATATTAATAAGGTCTTCTAATGTAGAGCCTCTAAGTCCTCTTTGAATTAGGGTGGCATAACTGTTCTCCTTTCATGACATTTTTAAAAAAGAATCAGGTATTGCAGCGTATATATGAATGTCCATATCTGGAATATCTAATTCATATGAATGAAGCATCTGGTCTTTTACTTTTTGTATTGTCTGTTAAATGTATCATTAACAGATTTCTGACCGTATTTATAATCACCTATAAGAGGATGTCCGATACTTGCAAGATGAGCTCTTATCTGATGGCTTCGTCCTGTAAGAAGATGAATCTTTAGCAGAGTCACATTGCCATTAGAACATACCGGAATATACTCTGTCTCAATCGGAAGTGAATCTTTAGTTTCAGTCCTGCTTATAGTCACTTTTATTAGTTTTGTTATCTTTATACAGATATCCTTTTATTAAAGCACGCTTATCAACGTTTCCCTTTACAATGCACAGATAGTACTTTCAAGGGTTCTCTGTTTAAATGCTTCCGATAACTGCTGTAATCCTTTAGTAGTCTTTCCAGCTGCTACAATTCCACTTGTATTACGGTCTAATCTGTTGCATATGCCAGGCTTGAACGACGCTAAATCACCGGCGTTAAGATCTCCCCTTATGTATAAGGTGTGCAATTAAATATTCAACAAGTGATACATCTTCAGGCTTAGCCTTCTGTGAAAGCATGCCAGAAGGCTTATTAATGAATATAACATCAGAATTCTCATAGATTATATCAAGTGGCCTGTATATTCTGTTGTAGTAGTCGTCATTAACTTTGTTCTGTTATTATCGGCTGAGAATTTTTCAAATGTCTCATCAGAAAAGAAAATCTTGATTATATCACCACATTTTTAACTTCTCATCACCTGTTGCTTTATTTGGAATTATTGAGTGTAATATTCTTTTTTCTCAGCATTTTGTAAAAGAAAGCTCTTAGGGGCGTTGGATAAATAACGCTCAAAGACAGCGCATCATCTTCTGACCTGCGAGCTTTTCATCAATGTTAATTTCTTTCATATAATACCTGCTTAATTACATGCTCATTCTTAGTAATGCGTCTGTTATATACTGTTTTTTCTGTCAAGGCTGTTTTTTTCCTTGCTCACATCAAAATTCAAGGCTGCATTCTTAACTTTTTCAAGATATGTATCCTTATCCTTATAGAGAAGGACAGCACATGTAAGCTTCTCATTCTTCAAGAACTCCTTAACACTTGTCTCGAAAAAGGTTCTTGTCAGCTTTTAAGCACTTGTATAGGCAAGTATCTGGTTATCACTGATAACTGCTGCCATAATACCAACAGGCTTCTGCTTATTGGATACAACAAGGTCATAGACGCTGTTTAATTCGCCTTTACGTTCTTCAATAGCACTCTTTAATTCTTCGTCACAGTTCTTATGTGGAATAAGAACAAAAGTATGATACTGCGAATTTGGCAGCAGGCAGAACAAGTACAACAGCAAAGCATTGTAAGGTAGTTATTCTTTGATTTCCATATTATGAAACCAATGATAAATATTACGAGTACAACAGCAAATGCAATAATTGTTTTTTAATCATATTGCGGCTTTTTTATAGGCAAGATAACCGAACTCACCTTTTTCTACTTTTTTCATTACTTCTGCTCCTTATTTTTCTAGGTGGAATAAGACATTTTGGACCAAATCCAATCAGGTCATTTCTGTTGTTGGCAAGAAGTGCTTCTTTTACAAGATCGTAATTCTCAGGCTTCTTGTACTGGATAAGTGCTCTCTGCATCTCTTTTCATGATGGGATACAGGTGTATATACCTTTTCCATTGTTCTTGGGTCATAACCTGTATAATACATACATGTTGAAAGTGTTGACGGTGTGGGATAAAAATCCTGTACCTGTTCTGGCATATAGCCTAAGTCACGCACATATTCAGCAAGCTCAATAGCCTCTTTCATGGTTGAACCCGGATGGCTGGACATAAGATATGGCACGACAAACTGCTCTTTTCCTGTCTTATCATTAATTCTTTTATAGCGTTTAATAAAGCTGTCATAAACCGCTCTTGAAGGTTTACCCATTCTTGATAAAACCTTATCTGATATATGCTCTGGTGCAACACGGAGCTGTCCGCTAATATGATTCTCACACAATTCTCTTAAAAATGTATCATCAGAATCTTCCATACAATAATCAAATCGTATACCTGACCTTATAAATACTTTCTTAACAGAAGGAATCTTACGAAGCTTTCTTAAAAGGCTTATATAATCCTTGTGTTCCACGACAAGATTCTTACATGGCTTAGGAAAAAGACACTGTTTATTGACACATGCTCCCTTACTTAACTGCTTGTCACAGGCTGTTCTTCTGAAATTAGCTGTAGGGCCGCCAACATCATGAATTATATCCCTTAAAATCGGGGTCATGTGTCATCAATTCGGCTTCTTCTATTATATTTTCATGGCTTCTTGTCTGTATGATACGTCCCTGATGGAAGGTAAGCGCACAGAATGAACATCCGCCGAAGCATCCTCTGTTGCTTGTAAGAGAGAATTTTAATCTCTGATAATGCAGGAATACCACCCATTTTCTTATATACAGGGTGATAATCTCTCATATAAGGCAGTGAATATACATCGTCCATCTCCATCTGTGTAAGCGGCATCGCCGGAGGATTCTGTACGACATACATTTTTTCCTTAACCTTTTCAACAAGAACTTTCCGCGCTGAAAGCATCAGTATTAATGTACTGTGTATAGAAGCTCTCAGCATATTTCTTCTTATCAGCTGCAATCTCATCATAGCTTGGAAGCTCTATATAATCATCATATATATATGGTCAAGGCTTTTTGCTTTATATACAGTGCCTCTATATATGTGATGTCTTTAACATCAATACCGGCTTCAAGCGCCTCTGCTATCTCTACAATAGAATGTTCGCCCATTCCGTAAGATAATATCTGCACCCGAATCAATAAGGATTGAATGTTTCATCTTATCAGACCAGTAATCATAGTGCGACATTCTTCTTAATGAAGCCTCAATGCCACCAATAATAATAGGTGTTTTCTTATATGTCTGTCTTATAAGATTACAATATACAATAGTTGCATAATCGGGACGCATGCCCATTTTGCCCATAACCAGGCGAATATGCGTCATTCTTTCTGTGCTTTTTATTGACTGTATAATGATTAACCATTGAATCCATATTACCTGCAGAAACAAAAGAAATCTAATCTTGGTTTTATGCTTATATGAAAAAAAGAATGAAGAAATGCGGATGCAAGGCGAAAAAAGTACAGTGATTGGAGAAAAAAGCATGAAAAAAATGAAGAATACAAAAAATTGTCAATTAAAGAATTTACAAAAGCAGCAGGAAGATATGAAAGTAACCATGCTGGCATTTACGAAATGTGCAAGAAGGATTATCCGGATATTCTGGAAGAATTAGAAAAGGAGCCATTTAGAGAATTGTTAGATGCAGGCTGTGGGCCGGCTCCAATGATTTCTTTATTATCAGAAAAATACCCAGACCGGCATTATACAGGACTGGATCTGACGCCAGCCATGATTGAACAGGCAAAAAAGAAAAATATTCCAAATGCAACATTTGTTGTAGGAGACTGTGAGAACTTTCCTTTTGAAAAGGATTCATTTGATGCAATTATTTGTTCTATGAGCTTCCATCATTATCCGGAATCCACAGGCATTTTTTGACAGTGTGAAAAGATGTCTTCGCCCAAATGGAAGATTGATTCTGAGAGATGTGACAAGTGATAATAAAGTATTGGTATGGCTGATGAATACATTGGAAATGCCTCTGGCAAATATATGTGGACATGGAGATGTCCGGGTGCCAACAAGAGATGTGGTCATAAAATGTTGCAGAAAAGCAGGGCTAAAAGTAGAAAAATTTGAAATTCGTAAAGGTATGCGAATGCATTGTGTTGTGAGAAAACCTATGGGAAAGGCGATAGGAAATGAAAGATAAGTATCTTAGGGAAACACGAATGGTTGATTTTTCTAATCCGGCAATTCAAAAACTTATTCAAAATATGAAATGGAAGGAAATGGGTGAATTTGAAAGGATTAAGGCAATCTACAACTATGTAAGAGATGATATTTTATTTGGATATAATATTGATGACGGAATTTCAGCTTCAAAAGTACTTGCAGATGGTTATGGACAATGTAATACAAAAGGAACTTTATTTATGGCACTTTTTTTACGTGCCTGCAATATTCCATGCAGAGTACATGGTTTTTCGATTGATAAAAAGATTGCAGAAAGGGGCCATGACAGGGTTTGTTTACCGTAATGCTCCAAAAAGAAATATTTTCCATAGCTGGGTAGAAATTAATTTTGAAAATCAGTGGTACGAACTGGAAGCTTTCATTTTGGATAAAACCTATATAAAGAAGTTACAGGAACGAAATCCGGAATGTAAAGGTGCATTTTGCGGTTATGGAGTAGCAGTCAAGGATTTCAGAAATCTCATTATTGAACTTGATAGGAACAATACTTATATTCAGAGCGAGGGAATTAATCAGGATTTTGGTGTTTATGATTGCCCAGATGAACTATTGAAGGAACATCATCAAGAAATTTCAGCTTTTAAAGCATTTGCTTATAGACATATTGGAAGACACCTAATGAATCGTAATGTCAGGAAGATTAGAGAACGATAGTTTTAAGCTTTTAGATACTGTTGTCAGTATGAATGGTTTTCATGCATTTCCGATAAGCAAAAAGCAATTTCATGAAATATGGGTCGGTTTTGAAACTTTTCTCCACCATTTCAGACGGAGAAAGAGCTGAGAGATATCCTTCAAAAACTATATAAAAGAAACGGATATCCATGTTGAAGGTTCCATGGTATCTTTCTATTGCGTGAAGTAATGCAATGATGATGGATTCATTATAAAGTTTCAGATGATAAGTCTGAACTTTATTTTTGTCCAAATGGATTACCAAGGTCCATTCAGGTATGGATAAAGCTTAATTCTCATGGTAAGATAATAAAAAGTTAGAAATGACTAACGAGAAAATACAGCTATATGAAGGGAATGGGAAGAAATTTGAATGTGAATGAAATTGCAAGCCTTGGAAGTAATGTGAAACCTGTGATTCAGAATGAGCATTGCTCGGTCCTTATGTTGAATGATACGACAGGTGAGGGAGTAATGACGATTTACAGAGTAATGCCAGGTGTGATGATTTGCTTTTCAGACATGCATATGGAACAGTGTGTTTCTGAATTTGAATTGAAGAATGACAGAAAAATATTTCTGTATTGACCATTGCCGGAGGGAAGAATTGAGATGGAGGTAAAAGCCAGGCGTGTTCAGCATTATGCAGGAAAATGAACTTCGTCTGGATAACAGAGAGAATCATAAAGGGACAACTTATTATCCGCTGAAGCATTATCACGGAGTCAGTATTTTCATGGAAGTTGCGGAAGTTCAGAAGGTACTTGATGAATTGTATCATGGATTTTCCGTTTCCATTGAGAATCTTCGAAGCCGGTATTGTGCCGAAGAGAAACCTTATGTAATTCGGGGAGATAAGGAATTTGAGTCAATTCTTTCAGGGTTTTTACCAGAAAACATGGCACATCCGAACTTGCAAAAGCAAAAAGAATATTATCAGATAAAAAAGTCATTGGAATTATTGTTGTACTTAAACACGATGACCGTAGAAGACAGGAAGGAAGTCAGACCGTATTATTATAAAAAACTCAGATGGAAAAAATCAAAGAGATTCATGCGCAGATCACAGGGAATCCTCAGACACGGTTTACTATGGAAGAATTATCATCTATGTATGAAATCCCACTGACAACTATGAAAAAATGCTTTAAAGATGTTTATGGAGATTCCATTTATTCCTATCAGAAGAGATACCGCATGAATCTGGCCGCAAATATGCTGTTACAGGATAAAGAGAGAAAGAAGTACAGGAGATCGCCGCAAAAGTGTAGGATATGAAAATCCGGGGAAATTTTCATCTGCATTTCGAAGTGTGATGGGGCTATCACCGGCAGAGTACAGATTCAGAAAGGAAAACATATGATGGAAAATAAAAAAGTATCAGAAAAAAGGACAGCTGGCTGAAAGTGTTGCTGAGCTATACCGAAGGAAGCGGGCAAAGGCTTGGAATATCCGTTATTTTATCTGTTATCAGTATTATCAGTGGACTTATGCCATATTATTGCATTTACCACTGTGGAATCGATTTGTATATAAGAAATCTGAACCAGGCTCCTATGCAGGAAATTTTAAAGTGGTGTCTATATGCCCTACTCTTTTACATTATAAAAAAATTGTAAGCTTTTCTGCATCCACATGGATTTCCCATAGCAGCCTATCACATATTGGAGGGTCTAAAGGATCCGGCCTGACAGATCGGTTTCTGAAAGCACCGTTAGGAGATGTGGAAGGGCACAGTATTGGTGAAATCAAGAGCATTATGATAGAAAAAATCGAAAATATGGAACCACCCATTGCTCATATGATTCCGGAAGGAAGCGGACATATCCTGCTTCCGGTAATCAGCTTTATCGCTTTTGCTTACGCTGGACTGGAGAATTGCACTGGCTTCTCTTGTAACCGTTCCATTGTCTTTGATATTTATGACACTTTACCATGATTATCAGCGGAAAAAGTTTCACTCAGTACGATGAGTCCAATGCGCATATGAACAGCACGATCGTGGAATACATAGAGGGTATTGAGGTAATCAAGGCGTTTGGCAGGGCAGGAACCTCCTATGAGAAATATGCAAAAGCAATCCTGGATTACAAAAATTTGTTGTGAAATGGCTGTCCTCCACCTGGATCACCATGAAAATGACATTCGCCCTGTTTCCATCGACACTGCTTGGAACTTTTGCCTGTGGGACTGTATTCTGACGATGCATGGTCAGTTGACCATATCACAGCTTGTGCTGGCAGTCATGCTGTCCATGTCCATGGTGACATCTTTTGCAAAAATAGAGGTATTCTCTGAAAATCTTCGTGAAATGCAATATAACATCGAAAAGAATACAGGATTTTCTTACGATGAAAGAATTGCCGGAGCCTTCTGTATATGCAAATATCAACAGCTATGATGTGAAACTGGAAAAATGTGCATTTCTCTTATAGCGGTGAGAAAAAGGACGAAGTGCTTGCATGGAATTGACCTGACAATGCCAGCAGGAAGTTTTACCGCATTGGTCCGGACCAAGCGGCGGAGGTAAATCCACAGTAGCAAGGTTGATCTCAAGATTCTGGGATGTGACGTCAGGCAGCATTATTATAGGCGGTGTGTAAATATTAGGAAATGCCGCTGTCACAGCTTTCAGAAATGGTCAGTTTTGTGACACAGGATAATTTCTTGTTCCGGTGCTCTATCATGGAAAATATACGTCTCGGCAATCCGGCTGCATCGGATGAAGAGGTACGGGGAAGCAGCAAGAAAGGCATGCTGCCAGGAGCTTATAGAGAAGCTGCCGCAGGGTTATGATACCCCGGCAGGGGAAGCAGGAAAACGCCTGTCCGGTGGAGAAAGCAGAGGATTGCCATTGCCAGAATGATATTAAAAATGCATCAATCATCATTCTTGACGAAGCAAACTGCATTTATTCGGATCCGGAAAATGAGAACAAGATCCAGAAGAGCATTGAAGAACTGACAAAAGGCAAGACATTGCTGGTCATTGCACACAGACTTTCCACAATCACATATGCAGACAAAATCGTTGTTTTGAAAAATGGCTGTATAGAAGGGGCAGGGAACCCAGGAAGAGTTTGCTTCAGGAATTGTCAAAGCTTTATCAGCGATGGCAGGCTCATGTGGGAGCAAGACACTGGGCAGTGAGGAAGTCAGAAAGAAGGTGAAGACTCATGTTTTGGCACTGTAAAAAGAATCATTGACTGGTGTGGCAGTTTTAAAAAGAATCTGTATATCGGTTTTGTTTTTTCTTTTTTCAGGCTGGTTTGCGCAATGCCGGTCATATGGGCGGCATATACGATCGGAAAGCTTGTAGAATGCGAGGGGCAGGGAAAAAACTATTTCAGCGGATTGGATTGGGAAAAGTATCGTAATTCAGCTGCTTTTCATTTTCTGCGTTTTCTGTTTGATTATTTAAGGCGTAAAGATTTCAGGAGTCGATCAGTTATGAATTGATTGCCAGGGAACAGACTGGCAGGGGGAGATGCGCTGAAAACGTGTATCTTTAGGATATTTTTCAGAACATGAATACAGGTACGATTCTTAATTCCATCACGACAGGCCTTCATACACTGGAAGGAATGGGAATCCGTATGATTGATAACTTTGTAGGAGGTTATCTGAATTTTTATCTGCATCCTTTTTGTGGCTCACCTGTGTGAACTGGAGAGTAGGGCTGATTGCAGTAACGGGTGCCGCTGTTTCTCTGATATTTCTGCTCATCATTTCAAAGTACAGTACAAGAAATGCACCAATCCTTGCTGCGCAAACAGAGGATCTGACCGGAGGCAACTTTGAATATGCCAGAGGACTTTCTGTAGTGAAATCCTTTGGAAAAGCAGGAGCTTCTATGGATTCAATGAAAAAAAGCATGCAGGGACAGCCGTGACATTAATCTGAAAAATAGAATGGGGATATATTCCTTTAATGCACTGCATCTGCTGGCGTTAAAAACAGCAAGTGTGTGTATCGTAATTGTGTTTTATCTGGGATTTTTTCTGACAGTTGGATTTTACTTATATGATGTTTGTGATTCTGCTGTCATTTCATGTGTTTGGTTCTTTGGAGCCGATTGCAGACTGTGCTCATGTACTGGCTGTCATTGATGACGCCCTGGAGCATTTGGATGAATTGACAAAAGGGTCCTTCATTGATGCAGATGGACAGCAGATAGAGATTGCACACTATGATATCGAATTTCAGAATGTAGATTTTTCTTACGGGGAAGGGAAGGAAAGACAGGTGGTGCTCCATAATGTGAATCTGAAAATTCCGAGTATTCAGTTACAGCAACGTGGTCCTTCCGGAAGCGGAAAATCTACGCTGCAATCTGATTGCCCGGTTTTATGATGCAGACAGTGGAAGTGTTCGTGGGGAGACATGATGTGAAAGAATTTACCTGTGACAGTCTGTTATCCAACATTTCCATGGTATTTCAGAATGTATATTTGTTTCATGATACAGTGAGAATAATATTTGCTTTGGTAAGCCGGATGCAACAGAAGCAGAAATGGTCGAAGCGGAAAGCGTGCCGCCATGATTTTATTATGGCATTACCGGAAGGCTACGATACTGTCATCGGTGAAGGTGGTGGGAGCCTGTCCGGTGGAGAAAACAGCGCATTTCCATCGCAAGAGCGATTCTGAAAGGATGCACCGATATTATACTTGACGAAGCGACAGCCAGTGTAGATCCGGAAAATGAACATCTGATCCAGGCAGCTATATCGGAACTTACAAAAGGAAACACCATAGTAACCATTGCACACAGACTGGCGACGATTGAACAGGCAGATCAGATTCTGGGTGGTAGATAATGGGCAGATTGTTCAGAGAGGAACCCATAGAGAACTTGTGGTTATTCCTGGAAAATATAAGGATTTTGTAGATATCAGAAGCCAGTCGGAAGGCTGGAAAATCGGCTAAGGAGGAATGAAAAAGACATGGAAGAATCAAGAAAAACTATCAGAAAGGATCTTTATTACAATAGGAATTTTTCTGCAATTTATTTTGTGCTCAATCTGGCAGCTATGATTACTGATTTGTGCCAGTGTTATGGCTGCTGTTACCGGGGCGTAACAGGAATTGTGACCGGAATCCCATTCCTGCTTATGACAGCTAAAGTGAGAAAACCAGGGGCAGTACTTATTATGGGAACAATTACTGCATTGCTTTATTTTTGTGACTGGTCAGTTTACAGTATTGTTACTGATTACATTTGCCATTGCATGTATATTGTCAGAACTGTACAGAGCTGTGACAAAATATGATAACAGTTTTACACATATGATGATATCGTTTGTGTTTTTTGTTATGGAATGCTTGGCTCTCCACTGGCAATATGGGTGTATAAAGACAGTTTTCTGGCGCAGATTCAGCAAAAAATGGAATGTCTGCAGAATATGTCCGGTCTTTATCAGGATTGATTTCTACGCCAATGCTTGATTGTACTTTTGCATTTCTCCAGTCATAGGAGGCATGATTGGAGCGTTGATTGCCAAAGGTTTATTCTGTAAACATTTTAAGAAAGCAGGATTGTCTGATGAATAAGAGAACAGTCATCAATCATCTTGATCCAAGAGCCGGGCTGTGGCTGCCAATGGCAAATATAGGTATGTTTTGTCAGAAAATTCTGAGCAGGGGAGTATGCTTTTCAGGCGTGCTTTCTCCTGGATTATGCCGGTGCATGGACTATATAAGGCGGCAGGTAAAAGGTATCGTTTTTACTTGTTTCTTTCCACCTTTTACTAATGTATGTATTTCCGCAGTGCCCCGCATGGATGAATATGGTGTTTCCAGTTTTAGTTAATTATTCATTGCGTATGCTGCCATGTGTTTTGGCAGGTTTGTTGCTGCTTCGAACATCGTCCATGCAGAAAAATGTCATGCTGCTTAGCGCGTACTGCATCTACCAAGGATTTATCATAGCAATGTCTACGACACTTCGATATTTTCCAGCTTTGAAAGAGGAGTTCGTACATAAATGCTGCGAAATTCCCAGAATATCTCATGGGCATCCCGCTGGAGTGTACGGTAGCCATTGATCGTGTCTGCAGTCAAATACATCGGATGAAATAGCAGCGGCGGCAGGCAAGAGGAATCGAGAATCCAGGAAAAAAGACTAGTGAAATAGCACTCCACATGGGGATTTCAGACTGGTTGATAACAATGATTTTGGAACGTTTGAATACTTATAGTGGTGATCGCAGGATACAAAAGAAAATGATAAAGTTTGAAAATGTAAATGTAACAATGCAAGGAAAAAGAATTCTGTCAGATATAATCTGGAGATACAGGATGGGGAAGTTCGTATGATATGCGGGAAGTGGATGTGGAAAAACCACATTGGACAAAATTATTAATGGACTGATTCCACATTTTGTGAAGGATGTCAGCGTAGATGGAACGATTACTATGGTTTGCGGGAAAAAATGTTGCAGAGATGCCTGGCATGTATGAAATTCCAGAGTTTGTAGGGTCTGTTTTCAGAATCCCAGAACTCAGTTTTTTCATACGAATTCTAATGCTGAGATGGCATTTGGCCTGGAAAACAGAGGCGTGGAAACCTGAATACATACGGGAAAGAATCGAAAATACAGTCAAGGAACTGGATATAGAGAAACTGCTGACCAGGGATGTATTTTTCTATGTCAGGTGGTGAGAAACAGCTTCTTGCGTTTGCGTCAGTATATGTCATGAATCCAGATTTATGTGCTGGATGAGCCGTCGGCAAATCTTTGATATGGCAGGAATCAAAACGGTTGGAGTGAAAGACTGGGGAGGGTAATTAAGGAAAAGGGCACGCGGTAGTTGTGGCGAGCACAGACTTTCCTGGGTTCAGCAATTTTGCAGACTGAAATTTTATATGAAAGAAGGACATATAGAACGGGAAAACTTTACACCATCGGAGTTCAAGGACTTTGTCAGATTCAGAGCGGAGAACAGATGGGATTAAGGAGTATAGTAGCCGAGAACAGATACAGATTCCGAAATTTCCGGTGACTTGGAAAAATGCAGAGCTTAAGGTGTGCAATCTTTTCCTTTAAGAGAAAGAAACAGATGGTTTTTCAGAACATTAGTTTATCTGCAAGAGCGGGAGACATCATCGGTATCACAGGAAAAACGGTGCCGGAAAATCTACTTCTGCAATTGTTTAAAGTGGTCTTCTTAAGCCCAAAAGGCGGTGCGATTCGTATCAAAGGGGAAAAGCTTGACGGAAAAAGGCCCGGACAAAAGCTGTTCGATGGTCATGCTGGAGTCAACCATCAGTTGTTTTCAGATAGTGTGAAAAATGAATGTCCTGCTTGCAAATGAAGAAGCGCTTCGGAACAGGAAATCAAGGAGCTGCTTGAAGAATTCTGACTTTGGAAAGAGTATGCGGCGAATACCATCTCCGATGACATTGTCTGGCGGACGAGAGACAGAGGCTTCTGCGTCTGCCAGGCAAAGCGGCGTGGGAGGAAAGCTGCTTTATTTTCGATGAACTGCAGTGGATTGGATTTTGTGCACATGTGTCAGGTGGAAAAATTGATGAAACGGCTTGCAGAAGAAAAAATATATGATCATAGTTGTGACACATGACTTTGAATTTTTAAATCGAACATGTAAGTGCATATTAGAATAAAGAGTTGATTTTAGGAAATAGCAAGCAATACGTAACTGAACGAAGCATACCGA
>VOFK01003216.1_pt1 | contig 42402 bp, 44 predicted proteins | sample 5384121 | NCBI WGS metagenome assembly VOFK01 (sample SAMN12384730, study PRJNA508395) | human gut metagenome | isolation source: healthy gut J | host: Homo sapiens | reverse complement strand
TGCATTCCGGTAAGACCAATACCTTCTCCAGATGGAGTTTGAACAACACTAATATTACCAGCACCTTTTTTCCAATTTACCATAGCAGCTGCCATGTAATTTTGTTGGAATCTTGAAGGATTAGCAATAATATCACGAGTTGCTGTAAATTCAAGAGGTGCATCAGCAATAGCTTTACGATAACGATTTGAAACATTATCTGCTGCATTAGACAGAGTAGATTCAAACTCTTCTTTTGTCATAATATTATCTCGGCTTATAGCAATATCGCCATCAGCAGTTTTATAATAAAAACCACCATCTGGTGTTACAGGAATACTACCTGTTTTTTCATTTCTATTATAATTATTATTTATAAAATCAAGATATGCTTCATAACTTGAAATACGATTATCAAGAATTAATTTAGCTTGAGGGTCAGCTACTTTGTACCAACCTAATAAACCAGATAATTTATCTCGATGTTCTTTCCAAGTATCAAATACAGAATTAAGCTGAATTTCGTCAGAACGAAGTTTAGCTTGAAGATTATTATAATTACGTTGAGCAGTCTGAACTTGTAAAAGCTTACCTTTAAGATTAGCTGCTGTTTCTTCGTCAAGACCTGCTGAATCAACCAATCTTTCAGCAGTAGAAATATTAAGTGTTTTAACAATATTACCATCTCCCGGATTAAGACCTAAAATTCCAAGTTCATCAGATGTAAATATCTGATTCATAGAATTTGAAAGTTTAGTCATTTGGTCAGTAATTTCATTACGACGATTAATGTTTTCTGCAACACTATCACCAGTAACTTCAAAACCACTTAATGTATCAAGATACGGAGCATATTGTTGAAGAGTTTCAAGTTCTTTTTGCTTACCTTTTGCACGAGCTTTAATATAAGCTGTATAACCGGGATTAGCAATTAAATCAACCGTAGTTTTAATATCTTGATAAGAATATAAACCTGCGGCAGCACCAGCTAAACTTTGAATGTTATTATTAATAAATTGACCAGATAAAACACTTTGTGTAAAAGCGGTTCTATCAAGATTCTCAATATCATCAGTAGCTCCAAGTACACCCTTAGCGTAACTTTCAAACATTTTATCTACATAATTCTGTAAACCAGCTTGAATAAGTTCAGGTGGAACTTGAGCTTTATTCTGTAATATATCAAGAACATTAACTCCATATTCCTTATTAACAGTATCTAACAAAGTTTTAACTTCAGCAGGTAATTTAGAATTAACAGTAAACTTACCGTCTTTTGTAGGAGCACCAAGTTCATTTATGTTAATACCTAATCCATTAAGAGCAAACATTGTAGGATTGCCAGCAAATAAAGGAGCATAATCTCCTAATTCGTAATCTCTTAAATGTCCACCAGCAGAACTATCATCTTTTACAAATCGAGTAAGAGCATCTTGATTCTGCCAAACAGTAGTAAGATAATTAGTATAATCAGGATTAGATTTAAGTAATGACATAGCATAACTCATAATCTCTTGTTCTGTAATACCTTCTCTTTCATTACCAGTTTTAACAAAGTGACTTGCTAACTTTTCACCATCAAAACCTGTTGCAACATCTAACCCATACTGACGTATCATATCAGGATTAGTAACAAGATTTTCAAATGATACTTTATCAGCTTTAGCTTTTGAAAGAATATCAAATACGTCTTTTTGGTATTTATTTACATCGAATTTTTTACCAATTTGAACTCCGTTAACCACCACTTACAACAGTATTAGTTTCTGCATCATAAATAATATCAGAAGATTGTAAACGACTACGAAGCAGAAAAGCATTTTGATTTTGAGTATCCCAATCACTCTTTTTCAAATCTTCAATATACTGCTGTTCCAAAGCATAATCAGCTTGAACAGCTTTAAGACCTTCATTAGTAAGAATATTCTCAGTTTGCTTATAAATATAATCATCTGCTGCAAACCAATTATCTTGTTCCTTAAATTCATTAGCACCTTCAACAATCTTAGCTCTTTCAGAATCAAGAACTTTTTGTCCACGAGAAGTTGCTTTAATTTGACTTAAAGGATTAGCAATTCTATTAATATAAGCTTCACGATTTTGGTAATACTTTTTTGATTCAAAGCATTTCCAACAGCAGCATATACACTTCCATAATCTTGTAATTGTGGAGTTTTTAATGTATTAGTATCGTATCGACCTATTGCAATTTCTGCCATAATTTTATAATGATTAGTTTGTGTAAATTAGTTGTAACTCGTATGGCTACGCCTGCTGGGCTTCGCCCAGCGGCTCCGCTCCCCGGTGGGGCAGGAGGTTGCACGCCCACTTGTCGCGCGTGTTTGTACCACTATTTGTATCATTACAAATATACAAAAAAAATCGTGAATATCGGACTATCCTATAAAAGAATAATCCGATATATCACGCACTACATTAAGCTCTTTTACGTCTTGCAAGACCACCACAAGCAAAACCACTTCTCATGTGATTAGTTACTCCACGAGGCCATAACTTTTCATATAAGCGGGCACTTGCGTAATTATTAACTGCTCCGGCAAGACCTTCAACTCCTTGTAACATTCCTTGTAATCCTTGCGTTCTGACTGCCATTAATTGTTGATTCAAGCCGACAGCTTTGTTATATTCATTAATAGCGTCTTGATACATAATTTGACTATTAGCATTTCGAGCATTAACTCGTTCTTGCCTATTCAAATCATATCTTTGACGTTGATAATCTTTCTTAGCTCCATACAGTTTGTTTCGAGCAAGTTGAGCATTAATTGCAAGATTTGCTACACTATTTCGAGCAGTTTGAACATTACTTGTGTTATCAGTAATATATCGAGCAGCTCTACGTTCTTGTGTGCCAAGTTCTTGTAATTCCTCACTTATATCATAATCTGTACTATATTGAACAGCATCTACTTTATTACCTTTCGGAACATGAAGTGTAGATTCAAATTCAATAGCCTTTCGATTAGCACGAGTATTAAGAGCGTTACCTACAATTCCAAACAGTGAACTTGCAAGATTCATACCAAGTCCAAATTCATTAAATCCGAACTTAAATGCAGAACCACCGCCAGCACTTGCAGTAGTTTGAATCGGAGGTAAAGTAGTAAGTTTAGGAGCCGAAACTCCTGTAAGACTATAAGGTGAAGTATATCCACCAAAAGGTCTTTTCTTTCTTACCATTCCACCACAACGCATAACTGGAGCATCATTACGAAGTCCTAAAGCAGTAGCATAAAGTTCTTGAGCTTCAAATAAATCTTCTGTTTTAGCATCAATAGCTTCAGATTCACCACGAGCTTTATTCATTCTATAAACTAACTTTTCAATATTACGAACATTTGTTCCAGTTTGTAATTTGTTAGTTTTACTCTTATCTAATGCAGACAAAGATAATGTAACTCCATCAGCAAGTTGAATAACTTGAGCTTCTTTTTTACCTTTCATATCAGTAAGTTTCTTTGCGTAATCAGCGAAAGTACGATTTGTTCCGGGAACTTTAATCGTATCACTGAATACTTGACCACCTTCAGGAGTTTCACGAACAACTTCACCAGCATACATTCGACCATTTTTAGCGCCGCCGCCTTCAATTTCCGAATCTCCATATATGATTCCAGTTTCACCAGTAGCAGGATTATATTGTTCATGTGTTTGACCATAAGCAACAACACTATTAGATGAATTAGGAACTACTTGGCCGCCGGTGTTTAATTTTCTACGACCAATCATTCCACCTAATTTAGCATAAAATCCTGTACCTTCTGAGTAATTACCAAGATTACTTTGTCGAATAGTTGCAACATCATTTTCAACTTTATCTTGCATATTACCCAAAGTCTGCTGACGTTCCATTTCAGCTTGTTCAGCTAAAAGTTCTTGACGACGACGTTCTTCTTGACGCTTTTTCTTACGTCCAGTAAACAGACCAACAATACCACCGATTAATGCACCGATACCAGCACCGATAGGGGCCAAGCCAAGAACCAGCAGCTGCACCAGTAGCAAGCGCCGCAGTTCCACCAACAGCAGCTCCAATTCCCAATCCAGTCCCAGCTCCACTTAAAGCACTACCACCTACGATACCTTCGCCATCAGCACTATATTTAGATTTATCAATATCACTGGCTTGAACTCGTGTACCCCATTGAACACTACCGGGGTCATTAATACTTGTTCCACCCCAATAAAATTTCCTACGAGGAGTTCCAACAAGTCCACCGAATTTAGCAGTAATACCACGAGAAGTTAAAACTTCATTATTGATTTTGTTCTGCATATTTGCATAGATAAGTTTATCATTAGCAATCAACTTATCTACATAGTTCTTAACTGGGATTCCAGTATCATCATTTGTCCCACCATGATAAAGCATATCAATTATACCATTGCCGAAAAATCTATTACCAGAATCACGAGCCATTCCTAAATAATCAGCAGTAGCATCGTGTGTAGAACGAATACCACCGAAATTATATTTTTTACGATTAGTTTTACTCATATCTTCAACATAGTTATCAGGATTATCATCAGTATTAAAATTAGAAAATAATTTATTTCTAATCATATCATAATCATTAGAACTATTAGTTTTAAATATTTCTAATTCAGATTTATCTCTTCTTTTATTACCAGTAGTATATTCTTTAATAATACTATCTGTATTACGTTCATTAGCACCTTTTAACAATTTCTTATATTGTCTAAACCAGTTCGACCTACTCGATATGCGAGATTAGACATAAGATTAACAATAGGTTGAGGTAAAGTATTGAAATCATCAATACCATATTTCTCAGAATAAATATCACGAACATCATTGTAGGCTTTTGCCATACGACGATTTAATTCAGCATCAATTTGTTTTCTTGTTGCTTTACCTTTTGCTTTAACAGATTTAGTAAAATCAGAAGTATCATTTAACTTAAAACCGGGGCCAATAGTTTTAGCACCACCTTCATACGAGGGATAAGGATAATAATATTTACCATCTTTTGAACGTGAACGAACAGTTTTAAGTTTACCATTTTCTTTAACACGAACAAATTCTTTATCACCAGTCAATTCGTTATCCCAAATATGTTGAGAATACTCATTAATATAACGAGTAACTTGACGAAGACTATCAGGATTAACTTTACGATTAGACATACCATTAAAAGTTTGAGTAACACGACAAGTGGGCGTGCAACCTCCTGCCCCACCGGGGAGCGAGGCCGAAGGCCGAGCCGCACAAGTTGTTACAAATTACCTTTGATTATTACGATTATCAAGAATCCATTCAGGATTAACATCAATAAGTTCCCAAAGTCTGTTATTATCACTATTATTAAACTTCATTATACAATAAACATATTGACAAATGAACTTATTAACATCATACCATTTAGCTTTACGTTTTAATGCAGATTCATCTACAACTAAATCAGTAATCATAAAAGGTATTTGTTTGTGTATATCATTAACATTATTAAATCTCCAAAGATTTACTTTATTAACACCAGTTGTACCATTATACCAAATATCATTAAATTTAACAATTTTATAACCAGTACATTGGTTATCATTATGAACCAATATTTCATTAATAGTTTTATAAAATTCATTAACAGTAGGTAATAAATTATTAATAATATCAACTCTGTCTTTCCAAGAGATATTATTTAATAACTTATTGTAACTACTATTATCATTAAGAATAAATTTAATATATGATTCTTTAACAAGTTGATTACCAGTATCATCTTTTAAGAATCGACCATAATTATAGATATTGCATAAATACCATGTTTATCAAACCAAAATAATCCATTTCGATTAGTAATACCTACAATAGGATTATAGTCATGGAATGAAATCCAAGCATTAGCAATAGGACTAAAACTAATTGTGAATTGTTTATTATTAACATTTTGGACTAAATATAAGATATTAGTATCTTCATTAAATGCCCAAATTCTACCATTATTTTTAAAGGGATTAATTACATCTTTTACAAGATTACCGTCAAACCATTTAAGAGTATTAAGAGCAGTCATATTACTTACTTTATCTCCATTGATATTGAAGATACGTCTATGAACTGCATCAATAACAAAATAACCAATAACATTAACGTGAGTATCAAAATAACTTTGACAACCTATATAACCACTGGGACTATATGTAACCTCTTGAGGTTCCATATTAAATATATCAGCTGTACCTAAATACGAAGTACCTTCATCAGTATTAGAAAGTGTATCACGAAGTTGCAATAAATGCAAACCGTATGTCTGTTGAATATAAAGATTTTTATTGTCAGTTTTAATGCAATAATTTCACCTCGATTAAAAGGCATATCTTTATAATCATCACTTCTAAATAATCGCCAATTAAGATTAGCATTTTCAGCACTTTGTAATTGACTACGAATTATACGATAAGGATGGTCTTGAGTTCCGGGAATTTCTTCAAAATAAGTAAATGTTTCAATACCATTCTCATTATAAACAGGAGAATAACCTTTACCAACACTACTATTTATGAAATTATCAACTTGATAACTTAATTGATAAAATTCGCGTAATTCATTACCACATTTATTGTGATATTTGAAAGATTTATCTACATTATTAACACTGAATCGAGCAAGAATATTGAATTTACTTTCAAGAGGAACAGTAAATATCCAACGATAAACAGTAGCGTTACTGTCTAATTCTTTTGCTTGAGCATCACCATAACGATAATCAGATGATGGAGCAGTAGCTCGAAGTGTTATATATCCAATAAATGTATCACCAACTAAAGAAGTTATTACTTCAGAAGAACCTTTAATATTAATTACATTAGATGCAATTTGAAGTTTCTGATTATTAACATCAGAATAAAGTGTTTCAGAATTATTAATTAAATCGGCAATATATCCTCTTGCCCATTCTTCATTATCTGTACCTTTATTAAATCCATCAAAACCTTTTTCAATACGATAATAACTATCGCCAGCAATATTGTTTTGAGAACTAATATTAGCATTGATATATTCAAGTGAAACATCTTTGGTTGCACGAGAAGTATCAATAGTAAGACTATTAATGTCAGCATCTAAGAATCGAGTTCCAGATTCATTAGGATTTGTATCAAATCCATCAAAATCTTCACCTTTCCATTTAGCTGGAAATACTTTTATATCATCATCAAGTTCTTCATTTTTAACAAATTTAAGAACATCAGTTTCAAAGTATAGAGGTTTAAGTTTACCTCGAATACTATTTATCTTATTATAGAGATATTCAAATGTGTAAAATCTTGCGTTATCTCCACCAGGATTTTTATAAGTTTGATTCTTACCGAAATTGTTAGTTTCAGTATCTCGCATTGCGAAACCTTGTGTAACAATTCGAGAGTTATTAATATTATGTTCAACAAAGAAATAAACTATCGAACTAATATATTTATTCATTAAGTCTGTTTTACCAGCAAGATTAGCTTTAATATTGATATTAGGACTTAATGTATAAGTAGGATTCCATTCAGAAGAAGTAGAATATAATTGGGTTAACCAATTAAATGTCGGAGCAGTTGAACCATTAACTTTATAACTTAATCGAGCTTCAATTAAAATATATTTAGTTTCTTTTGCATCAAGATTAATTACAAAATTAGTTTTAGTATTAATTGTATTACCAATAAATGTAGATTTACTATCAGATGCTAAAAGATTAGATTCAGAAACTTCATAATACCAGTTTCAACTTCAGATTCTTCTGAATCAATCTGTTTAACTACTGATGTAGCATCATAAACTTTTGTAGTTAAATTTATACCAACAGGTATCACACTATCTCCACCAAAGGTAGGACTACATTCAACACCAATTAATTGGCTCGATGTACTCTCACTTGTTATCTCTAATACTACAACTTGGTAATCAGAAGGATTAATTCCACCTTCAGAATCTTCAGTTGTATAAGGTAGTGAAAGACTTGGTAATTTCAGTTTACCTTTTGTTAAAGAACGACCTTTCGCTTTAACAGTTGTGTGTCCAGTTGAAACTCCGTATAAACTAAAATAACGATTACGAGCTATTGTAGGATTTTCACTGCCAACACCAGTTTTAGCAATTTCATCTACTTGTTTAACATCATCAATATCGGGTAAACTCTTCCAACTTGGACTTATAATCTTACTAATACTTTCAGATTTATAAGGAATTTTATGAGCATTTCGATTAGTAGAACCTACGGGATAAGCTTCGATATCATAATTATTAGCTTTCCAAGGAATATGATGTATATTTACAAGGTCACCTTTATAATCATAATATCCAGCATAAAGAACGTAAACTTCACCACTCTTAAAATAACGTCGAGTACTATTAATATAAGAAGAACTCGGATTCCAACTTAATTGAACATCAAGATTGTTTTCTGTAAATTCTTTAAGTTCACTATCGAGTTTACTATAATCAAGAGTCTTTACATTACCTCGAATAAGTCTATTATTGAAATTAACAAGAGTATTATCTCGAATATATGATATATTTTTAATAAAAATATCATCAAGACTTATAGTAGATAAATATGAAACATCACTTACAATATGAGTAGTACTTACACCACTAATTGAAATATCATCAGTTTCATATGATAATTGAGCTTCGTCAGTAATATAAACAATAGCAAATTTGCAATGTTTATATTTAATACCACTATTTCTAAAACTAATAGTAATATTCTTATTGATTTCGATACCTAACGCATAATCTTCTTCGTAATTACCACAAACAATAAGTGATGTACTCAAAGGAGAATAGTTTGTATAAGTACCATCATCAAGACGATATTTAATTGCTATCTGATAAGCACCAGTTTTAAGATTACCACCGTCTTTAACTTCTAATTGAAGTTCAGGATAAGTAACATTTGGAATAAGATTAAACGAATCAACTTCATCAACAGTGATGTCATATCCTATCGCAGTATTATCTCCATTATTACCATCATAAAACGGGTCAGTCAAATTAATAATTCTTGTTTCATTTGCTGATTCATCAGTTCCCTCAGTAAATGTAACAATCAAATTCTCTTTATAATTGTATATATAATCTCCATGAATTGGTCTATTAATACTGAATCCAAATGCACCCGATGTACTATACAAACAACGTTTTACAGTTGGGTTATTATCATCAAGATTAAGATATATAATAGCGTCGTTAGTTTGTAAATCAGATTTATCTGCATTATTCCAGTGTTCTACAACGCAAAAAAGTACAACACCAACATTAGTTGGAATTGTACCTATAATATTATATTTGTGATTATTGGCATCACTATAAATATAAGGAATGATATGCCGATTTGTCGGATGATTTTCAAGAATATCATCTAATTCACCTATGAAATCAAATCCTCTTTCATTAAAATAACTTTGACCTTTATTATCAATAGTTATATTTTTAGCATATCGTAAAGATTTATCTTGTGCAATATGAGGTGAATTATCTAAATCAAGACCTAAAACTTTCATAATTTCTATTATTCTAATGTACGAAGAATAGTAGCAATATTCTCTCGACGGTCGTTACTAAATTTATTACAAGAAACTCGAACTTGTATTCTCATTCTATCGAGTTCTATCGCAGGATTTGTATAAGGATTGTTTGTTGTAAGACTTACAACCGGATGTTTATAACCTCTTAATAACATTTGTTTAAGAACATAAAGTTTAAGATATTTTTTAAGAGGGCCATTATTATAAATAAGAGGAACATCCATATTTATAATACTGTCATAAACAACAGGCAAAGCTCTATATCTTAAATGAATAGTTCCATAATCAATGTTAGTATGAATCCAGTTATTACTAATGTAATAATAAGACTGCTCTTTATCAACAGGAGCATGATTAAAACTATTGTTTTTATCACCGGGACTTGTTATATCTGCATTTGGAATACCGGGATAAGGAGTATATGTCGGAACAGTTGTTACTTTTTCAGTAATAGTATCTTTGTTAAATTCAGCTGAATTTTTAAGAACAGCTTTTTTGTTATTTATAATAACATCAATTACACCACGGAAATCCCAAGGTAATTGACAACGATGGTCATCAAATTCAATATCTTTTTCTACATTAACATAAGCTTGAATAAATTTAAGTTCTTCCAAAGCATTTGCAACCCAAATAGGAAAACGACTTACAAAGTCATCACTTTGTATATTATAATCGTTATACATATCTGGAATTAATGTAGCACTACTAATAAATATATTATTATCAATCATAAAGCATTATTTTGTTTAGGAAGATTATTTCGATATAGTTTAATAGCTTCATCAGGATGATTAAAACAAATTGCAAGAATTTTATTGAAACAATTAAGTCTTCGATTTGTTGCAATTTCATCTACAGTTTTACCTTTCATTGCAAAAGGTGTTCTGTCAATAGTTTTTTCACCGTTTTCGTAAGCACTACTTGTGTGACCAAATTTGAATTTATAATAGACACTTTGTGGTATTCGACCTTTGACTTTATGATATACAGCTTTTATACACCAGTCATAATCATAATATATGAAATAAGGAATACCATTTGGATTATCAGCAGTTCGTATATTAATACCTTGCTCTAATAATTTCTTTTTTAAGTCTTTTGTAGCACCCCAATCGACAACACTACATACATCACCGGGCATCGTCTTTTTATAGTAAACATAAACGTAACCTACAGAACTACCAAAAGAATAATTATTACCTTTACATAGTAAATTAGCTATCTCATTATTAACTTCATCTTGCATATAAGTATACATTTCAGAAGGTAATTCTTTAAGAGCAGCAAGAGTTTCTATATCATCATCAAGTTTATCAAGACGTTCATAAACTAAGTAATTATAACTACGAATATAACTCATTAGTTTAGTACCAAGTAGAGCATCTTGTTTCTTATTAAAATAAATCTTACTACGATTATCAATATCGAATACTACTGAAACATCAACACCGGCTTCTTGATATTTAGCAAGATTATCTTTGATATTATAAATACAATCATTGCGTCGTTCATAAGCAAGATGTAATTGTTTAATTAAAGAATTAAGTTGTATTTGAACTTCTTTAACGAAATCTCTCCAATAATATTCGTTATCAACCATAATGATAGAAGCATGATATTAATCTTGACCATTACCACGTTGAGCAATAGTAGGATTATTATTATTTGTTTTAATATCCAAATCTTGAGGATAAATACCAAATTCAGTTTTAAGTATTTCTTGAATTATACTTTCAAGCATATCATTAGGTAAAGGTAATTCAATATCTTGACCATCTTCATTCTTAAAGAACGAAAGAACTTCATCAGGATTTTCAAATATACCTGTAATCATTACTTCATTAATTGGTCGTCTATCATCAATATCTTTTGTACCAACTTTTTCAGCAATAATTATATGACCGTTTAATATAATATAAGCTCGTGGATACCCGGTGGGAGAGCAGGTTGGACGCCCACTTTGACGTAGTTTAAGAGATGTAATAGAACTTTCATACATATATCCATTACCAACAGTATCACCTACAAACGCAAAAGGCGCATCACTTTGTATGCGCACGGGTGTAGGAACTTTGTACTTTGTTCCTAACAATCTAATTTTATTAGCAACTCGATATTCAGTAGGAAGAATATCACTATATTTCAACTCTTCAACAGGAGCAATAAAGGTAAGTTTAAGAATATCATCTATTCCATTTTTCTCAACGCTTTGTCGAATACGATTTGCAAACATAGTTTTAATCATATCCTTAACACGTTCTTTAAGTTCGTGATTATTAGGTTGATTAACCATGTTTGCAATACGAGCTGCATATTGATTAAGTGTTCCCATATCTTACTTATTTAGATTCAAAAGATTAGCAATAGTATTTTGTTTTTTCCAAATATATTTTTCATCATCAGGATTAAATCCTTCTACGATATTATATTCAAGAGAAATAAAACCAATAGGTGTTTCTTTAATAGGGTCTTTAATAAGAAAAGTATAAGCAGATTTCATACCTCTACTTTCAAGTTCATCTTTATAACATCTGTCTTGAAACTTATATTTACTAACATCATTACAATAATGACGATTTCTAACAAGAAGATTGTGAAATAAATAAGGAAAATTATTAACAAGAACATCCTTAAAAGATTTCTTATAAGATACTACACAACAATCATAATCTTCACCAACAACAGTGTATTTATCCATTTCTACACCATTAATGAAATGACCGCTATTATGAAAATAAGCAATATAAACAGCATTAGCGTGAATAGTATCTCGAATAGAAGCACATATCTTATCAAGTTCTATATAACAATTACTTTTTTCAATAGTAAGTTTTTGTTCTTTACGTTTAGGAAATAACCATTCTTTTAGATAAATACCAGCAATCGTACTTATGGATGTTATTATAGCTACTATAATAGCTGTATAATCGAACATAGATAGGCGTATAAGAGGATTAATATTAATAGGTATATTATATTAGGCTACTAACAAATATACGTTAAAATCCTCCATTTCCAGCCGTAATTACATGAAAAAAGACGTGCTAATCTAATAGCACGTCTTACCAAACAAATTACAATAGCCCATTAAATAACCTAAAATATTCCCAAACCTTATCACTACTTGCATCTTCATCTTCGAACCAATTACTAATAGTTGCTTCTACGATTTTATCTTCGATTTCATTATTTGTTGCATTAGGAAACCATTTCTCATAAAGATTAATGTTATCGTGATATTGAGCATTAAGAGCTACATATACATCCCAAATAGTAACATCTTTATTTAACGGACGTATTCTCCTATCATAAATCTTTTTAGTAGCTTCAATACTAAACAAAGGAGCATCAATTTTAATACCTTTATTATTAGTATGATACATTTGAGAAACTTGATACAAAGCATAAGGTTCAGTGAAATGTTTACCAATTAATTTCTCATGAAAATCTTTCATTATTTCAAACAAAGATTCTTCACTAACATTAGTATTTTCACAAACAGCTTCTTTGAAATGACATATAATATCCCAAGCATTATTAGCATCTATACGAACAGTCTGCTTATAATGTTCCATTAATTTATTTAGATTTTTCATAATTTTCAATATTAGTTTTTAATTCATTAAAGTCATCTTTATCAAAAACAACAGTTTTATTCATAAAAGGAATAGTGATTTTTACAGAACCTTCACCAATAGTTACACCATTAATTGTATTAGCTTTTGAAACAATTAATCTGTCAATCATATCAGTAAGTAACCCATCTGCATCCACCATACCTTTATCATCTGCAATTAATGATAGAGCTTTATCTAATTTTGAAACATTGTTAGTTACAACTTTTGATATATAAGGTTTAGCAACAATATCAAATAAAGGATTATTATTTGATATATCAGCTATTTTAGTATTGATAAATTTCAGAATTTCTTCAATTAAATTATCTTTGTTAATCATAGTTTATTTATTTATAGATTCACAAAATTCTTTATAAGTAAGATTGGGATTAGCTGAAGCAGCAATTTGGAACTTTTTAAATAGTTCTAATTTCTTATTAGATTCAGCTATGATTGCATTCTTACTCGACTTAACATAATTAAGTTGCTGTGTAAGTAAATCTTTACCAACTTGAGATTGTTCAATTACACCTTTAACAGAATTAATAAGTGCTTCTTGAACAAGTTGTTTTAATTGAGTATCTATTTGGATATATTTAGTATCACTAAATAATATATTTCGTTGTTCTTCATTTAAGCTACCAATTTCGTTATCAATAGCTGTCCATAAAGAATCTTTTTGTGAATTAGTTTGTTGATTACTTCCAGCTATTTTATCTTTAATAGCTTGAAGATATTTTACTCGTTCATCAATTTCTCTCGTATAATCAACAGCTTGAGGAAAAGGATTTGAAAGAATTGGGTCGTATCCAATATTAAATGTAGGGCCATTCATAATTGTAAGATTTAATTGAAAAGGAGAAGTACTCCGGTTTTTATACCGAAATACTTCTCGAATAGAAAGAGTAGATTAATTAGCAGAGGGAGCAGGTGTCGTCGCACGACAAGCGCAAGGGTCATACGAACTATAACCTGTAACCGTAGGAGTATTCGGAAGAACAACTTCACCAGAAATCATACGGCAAGTACGACGGAACAGATTAAACTCAGCTTGCTCAGCAACACGAGCGATAGCAGCCTGAATAAGAGCATCCTGATAAGGACGAGTAGCACGAAGAACAGCTACTTCTTTCTCAAGCTCACCAACACGAGCATTAGTAACATCAAAACCATCACGCTGATTTTTATACAGAGCAAAATCTGCATCTACTTGACTCTTATAAAGACCAAACATTTCAGCATTAATCGTCTGACGGTCATTAAAACGAGCGGTCTGACCATTGAAAGCCAAAGTCCACATACCATTGATAAGTTCACACTTATCTTCTTTCTTTGCAATACCCTCGGCACCGATTGCAGCCGCACCAGCAAGACCAGCACGGTTTCCGAATAAACCACCGCCAAGACCACCGCTTAACAACCATAAAGCCGTACCAGCAATACCAAGTCCAAGACCAGTACCTGCAACGCCTTTTGAAGCATACTCTTTCTTGTCATGTCCAGAAACTTCAACCATCTCATGGCCAGTTTCAGTATCAATCATTTTCATACAATTATTGATATTAGTTTGTTTGTTATTAAATGATAGAGTAATCGACTACACTATAAACTTACAACTAATATCTCCAATAATATAAGGATATGAAAAATCCCGTAACCTATTAAGATTACGGGATTTACAAGCACAAAAGGTTATTAATCATTATTATTAGCCAAATAACGTTTAGCTTCATCTAAATCTTTAAGAACCCAACTAAGTTCATTAAATCCTAAACGTTTACGACCGTGAGGAATAATACCTTTTCTAACAAGATAATCAAATTTATTAGATGTAATATGAAGAACATGTTCACAAGCATAAGCTTTTGAAACAGTAGCTACACCTTTATTGAGCATTGTAAGATGGTCTATAATAACAGAAGCTTCTTCCTCAGTTATATTAGTATTTCCAGAATTAACATTCTCAAGAGTATTTTCGAGAATTGCTATAAGAGCTTTTTATAATCCACCATCTTTTTAATCAGTAATTTTACACCTTTTCTTAACATACCAAATTAGTGTTATAAATATACCTGCAAGAATATAATGAATTGTAAGTAATAAACCGTCACTATACTCACCAATATTAGTATAACGAATTAGCAGAATATATAATAGCACAAATAGGTCATAAGTTATAACAATTTTATGCCAATAACAAAAGTTAAATACATAACTACAAGCATACATCATTATAACGAAAGCTAACGAACTACCAACAGTAATATCAAATAAATCTAATATTACATCTTTGACATCCAACATTGCAAGTGTATTATTAATCAGAATACCCGCAGCAACAGCTACGGGTATCCATTTAGCAATTAATAAGAACACTTTGTGCTTAAAATTTGCCATAGTGTTTTATTTCTTTTTAGAACCTTTCTTAATCTTCTTAACATCACCAGATTTAATGCCAGCCGTACCACAGCCGCGAGTTCCTTTTGCCATAACTTAATTAGTTTTAGTAGTTTTATCAATTTTCTTATAATCAACACCAATCTTTTTTAGAATCGGTTTGAATATCCAACTCCAAGCAACTGGTGCAAGAATAGCAGAATTAATAAGAATTGTAGTATTCTCATATCCACCTGCTACATATCCTGCGGCAATAGCAAAACAACTAATTAGCATAACCAGTCGTTTAGTCCATGTACCAACAGATTTATCACCATTAATATCATCTATTGCTTTAATAAGTATGTATGTTAAAACATTCACACAAAGCATAAATGATAAATCAAAATGAGTACTGAATAACTCAACGAAATGTCCTACGAGTTGTTCCATTTACCATTCATCAATTTCATCGACCACCATATTTCTTATTTGGAATATATTTTAAGAAACTAAAAGGAAACAATTTCTTTCTAAAATCTTTATCAGATTCTAAACTTCTTGCTTCACCTTCAAAACAAATATCTTTATAAGCTCGTTATAAGGAGGTAATATAAGTTCAATTATCCAACTAACAACATAAGCCAATAGAGGAATTGCAGGAGTAGCAAGTAACCACCACCAAGAATAATTTGTAGTAAGACTTAATATGATACTAATCAAAAAACTTGTAGCAAACAGAGTAATTTGCTGATAACTATGAACCGTTTCATGTCGTTCAACAGTTTCAGTAATCTTATCTTTATATTCAGTTCGTATGATTAACCACCATAATATCGTCATACATAAATACCTTTGAACGGTAGGAATTTACAATAGACTTTAATCATGATTTTATTTAATTGAAGTTCTTTATAACAATTAGCATGTATAGTATTCATAAAATTTTCAGCAACTCCGCTATTATCAATAATTACACCATCTTCATAACCTTGTAACTCCATTATCTTTTGCCATTCAGATTCTACTCTCATATTATTATAAACAGTTTTTTGTAAAATAGACATAGCACCTGTATAATTACCTGTTTCAACATCTTTTAGTTTAATAAGACAATGAATACAAATTGGTATTATAGAACTAATATTATACATACCCATAATGCAATTATATACATAAAAGGTATTATCTAAATCAGAATACATAATTGTTACAATGGAAGGTTTCTTTACTTCTTCTTTAGGTATTAAATCATAATATGTAATCTTAAGAGCAGTAAATCTTCGCATGATAGCATCCAAACTTGCAGTAAGATAATCCAATGTATCATCTGTCATACTTTTAAGTAAGGTGACATTCGGAACAGCATACCTAATATTAGCATTTGCAGAATCAACTAAATTATTTATAGTACTAAGTATGATAAATACTGGAACTGGTTTTGTACTATTTTTAATATCATTATTAAAAAATAAATGAAAACTAACAGATATTTGAGACATATATACACCATGTAAACTTCTATAATTCTTTATAGAAAGTTTAATGTTATTTTCATCACCATTTATATTCAAACTACCATCAGGTGAACCAATAATATTAAATATAGAATCTATAAGCTCACCGAATTGAGCTTGTGTAGGTATTTTACCTGTTTCAAAATATTGTTTAAGCTGACTTTTAGTTGCCATAATTTTAATTAATTAAGATTAGTAACAATACGTTTAATTTTAGCAAATAAACTTTCAGATTTAGTTTTTGCTGTAACTTCAACAGGTTCTTCTGATAAAGTTTGAACATCATTAGAACGAGTATTTAGTGTACGACCAACTTGGAAAATATAATGGTCAACACCATTACCTTCAATCTGCATATAACCAATACCATCAGGCCCAGCTGATTGAGTAATAGTAACAGATTTAGAAGTAGCTCCAGAATATGAAGCAGTTACAGTAGCAGTTCGAGCTGCAACATTATTCTTTGAAGCTGTAACAGTAGTTCCACTTAATGTGAATCCAGTACCACTAATTGCTAATGTTGGAGTTGCAGATTCAATAGTAGCTGTTCCAGTAGAACCTGATGTATAAACAGGAGTTTTAGTTCTCGTACAACTTGCCGTAATAGTAGAAGTTCCACCTGATGCAGCAATAGTTGTAGGATTTGCTGAAATAGCAATATTCCAACTACCATAATTATAAGAATCTATTGCGTTGGCAGCTTGATAAATATACATTGTTCCACTTGCAGATTTGCCATTAGCCGACCAAGTAACAGCTTGACTCTTTACAGTAGTTTGAGAAGAAACAGTGGTTCCTTTAGAAGAAGCAGTAGCAGTAATAGAAGCTATACTTGGAGCAACACTATTTGTTCCACTTGAAGCATTTTCAGTTGTAACATCTTTTGTAGAACCAGAGTCATATTGATAAGTAGTAATAGTAGCAGACTTGTTCCAACTTTGAGTAGCATTTCCAGCTTTAGCAGTAGCAGAACCACCACTTGCAGGAATTGTAGCATTCGTAATTGTACCAGCTGTTATATTACCATATGTATAAACACCACCAGAAGTAGATTTAATAGTTTTATTATTTGTTATACTCTTAGAAGCCGTAGCTGATTTAGAACTATCTCCATCATTTACAGCTTTTATAGTAACAGTATCAGTAGTTTCATTAGTTCCCATACTACTATGGGTAATCGTATTTCCAGATAAACTGAATCTACTATTACCGTTAGCAGTCATAGAAATTGATAAACTACCACCAACACTTCGTGTTTGATTCGGGCCAATAGCACCCGAACTGTATAAAGCATTATAAGTTTCAGTATTAGTAACAGAAGCACTTACCTTCGCAGAACCACCAGCTGCTGTTAAACCACTACCAATACTTACAGTAGGAGTTCCATAAGTAGTGATTCGAGGATTGTAATTACTATTAGTTACTTTATTTTCAGCTTGATAAATATTAACAGTTTTATTGGCAGTTGCACCACCTTCACCAGTATAAGTTACAGTAACTTGTCCAACCTTAGTTCTTGCCTTAACTGTGGTTCCAAGAGAAGAAACTGTAATCTCATCTGTTTTTGAATAGGTAACTGTACCAGCACGAGTCGAACCAGATGTATAACTAATTGTTTGCGACATATTAGAAACACTGGTCGAAGAAGTTCCACCACTTGCAGGAATATCAGATGCTAAAACAGAACCACCTGCCAAAGCACCATAAAAAGCTTCATTTGCTTCTTGATAAATATCGGTATTTGCATCACCGAATTTATCATTAATATAAACTCTTACACTTAAAACCCCAACTTTCGTTCGGGATTTAACGGTAATTCCAAGAGATGGAATATTATCAACTCCACCGTTATAATAAATATAAGCTTCACCATCTGTTATAACACCAGCGCCAGTTGTTGCACCATTCCAGCCATAAGTTTGAGAATATGCAACTTTACCCGTATTAATACTACCACCACTTGCAGGAACATCATCACATGTTAATGTAACAACCGGATTAGCATAAGTATAATAACCAGCAGCTTGATTATAAGTAATATCCTTAATAGCAGTTTTACCATTAAGCAATACATTAATTCTAACTACAAAACCATTACGAGGATTTAATGATTGATTAGAAGTTACCCTTACTATATTATTTGATAATGTAAATCCAGTAACCGGATTTTGAACAGAATAAGTTATATTAGCACCTGTTGTAACATCAATAGTAGATCCACTTGTATAAATAGCTTTTTGAGAATAACTTAAACCATCAGAAACTTTAATATTAATATGCATATTAGCAGTTATATTAATAGGAGTTTCTTTAGTTATAGTTATATCACTATAAGAAATTGCATTAGATTCTTGATAAATAGTAATAGTTGATGATACTGTTTGACCATCAAATGTATTTGAATATTTACCAGTTACAACAATACTTCTCCTACTACCAACAGTTGTAGTTCGATTGCTTGCAGTAACCTTAGTACCAGATATAGAAAATCCAGTAGCACTTCCTGATAGAACTGGTGTAACATTATCTGTACTAACTAAATTACCATTACGATACGTTTTAAGTACAGCTGTAATAGTTGCAGTTCCACCTTTTGCGGCAATTTCAGTATTATCACTATTTAACGTTAAATCATATGTATAAGTAGATGCTTCTTGTTCAACAGTAAGAATAACTTGTTTACTGGAATCTTTTTTACACTTTCCAATAAACTTCATACTTCTAGAAGTACCCTTTTGAACAGGTGATGAAATTTTAATAGTCTGATTTCCTTGAAAAGAGGGAGATTCAATATTAATTGAATCTCCACTCCCGTCATTCCATTTATTAGTGATAACACTCATAAATGATTAATTAATTTATTCAGCAGGTTCGAATGTCCATGTGTCATTAGACAGAACACGCAGAGTCTGCTCACCACCACCCTTCGGAATAGTAACAGTTGCAGTAGTTGTACCCTCCGAATTGAGATACAGATAGCTGTCACCAAGAGCCTGAGTAATAGTAATAGTTTTAACAACACTCGCACCTTCACCCTTGATTTCAAGAGTTGCAGAACGAACTTCAATAGTTGTATTCATCGGTACAGCAACAATAACATCATAAGTATATTCTCCAGTAGCACCGGGGTCACCAGTAATAGCAGTACCAGACGTAGCAGTTGTACTACCATTAACCTTAAATGATGTTACATTTGCAAGACCGAAGTTAGCTTTCCATGTAAATGTAAGAAGTTTCGAGTTAGACTTACCAGCTACATGAATTGTTCCACCACCTTTAAGAACATTAATAGTTAAACCGTCGGGGGTAATAAATTCATCAGCAGCCTTTTCAAGAACCGTGACTGTAACTGCGTTAGTCTTTCCGACAATCTTACCGGGAACTTTAGTACTTCTATCAGTACGACCAGTATAAGGACTCACAGAATTAATCTTAATCTGTGCATTTCCAGTACCAGTTTTAGGAACCCATGATAAATAACTCGGAATAGTTGCCATTTGTTTTTTTTTTGGTCGATTAACTATAATAACAAACTAATTACCAAATTCCCATTCAGCTGTATCACTTGCGAAAACAGTTATGGTTTCATGATAATTATTATCTTTATTTAGAATAACAAGAGTTTTATCAACAGCTAATTCTACAACAGGTTCATCTATTGGCCAAACTTTTTTACCATTAAGCCACATATCAAGAACCTGCCGACGATTACCATTAAGCATTACGACAGCTTCCGTAGCTCGTTCAAGAAGATTAAGTTGTGCCATAGTTGTAGATTAATATTAACCTTGTGGTGTTTCAAGAGCAGTTACACGACTTTCCAAAGAAGTATAATTACTCTCTAATGTATTCACTTTACCACTTAAAGTAGTAACAGTTTCTTGTAATGTATTAACAGTACTTTCAAGAGTTTCTACTTTTGTTTGTAATTGTTGAACAGTTGAAGATTCAGCCTTAGTGGCTAAACCTTCAACTACAAAAGTAATTAACTTCTGAAAAGCACCAGTTTTCGGAGGCCAGTTTAAGGCACAAAATATTTTGCGAATTACTGATTCTTTCATATCATTAAACCGTTAATTAGATTCGACATCACCAACCCTAAATATAGGATGTTCAATACCATCACCTTCTATCTGCATATAATCAATACCGTCATTTTCAAATACTGGTTCAGGTACTAATTCAATAGTTGTAACACTATGATTTGCAAGACTGTCATAAGTTTGATTATATTCAACGTAACCATCACGTCTAACCAAAATTACAACCTTTGAATCATAAGTACCACTAATATGAGCTATACCTTGATAATCAGTAACGATAGTTTTAACAGAAGAAGTAAACCAACAACTAATACCTGTGGTAATAGGAGCTTTAGTAACAGAATCTATAAATTTAAGAGCTATATAATCTTGACCGTCTTTCGGATGTAAATCAATATAATTAACAACAGCTTCAGAAGGTTTAGCTGCAATAAACATTATAGGTTCAGTAGCTTCATAACGAGTATCACCTAACGTCTTATAATTACGTTCGAAACCAATAGGATTAGCTTCACTAACATAACCATTTTCTGATAAACCACAGTTACCTATCGTTTTACCAGTTTCATCATAAATAGTATTACTAATCATGCAACCAGTTAAAGCATCTCGTGTACGAACTTTAATAAGACCATTATTTTTACGAAGACATAATATCTCAACTGTTTTATTAGTATCAAATACTACTTCTTCATAACCTATCTTATACCAATCAGAAGATAACGGTAAAGCATAATAAGTTATAACACTACCTTTATTCTTTGTAATTACTAAAGGTTCATCAGGTCTGGTTGTACCAACAGTAGTTCCAGTACTTGATATCTCTTTAATATCAGCAGCTAAATAAAGTTTATTATCATCATAAATTTCATAAGCCTTGATAGTTACAGAAACCTCTTCGGGTTCAGGCGGTAACTCTTCAAGTACAATAGTAACACTATGTTCACCAGTAGAATTAATAGTACCAGTTCCAGTGTTAGTTATATAACCAGTTTTAGAAGCTCGGAAATTAACACTTGTTCCAACTGGAGCTGTAACAACCTCAGATTTACCAGTAGTCGATTCATCATTACCAAGAGGTTTCCAATCACTTTCAGTACTGAACTTATACTCAAACGTAACATCGTCTAAAGCAGTAGATTCAGTATTTACAGCAGTTGCATAGATAGTACCAGATTGAACTGGAACTTTATCCATTTCAACAGTAACTTTTGCGGTAGGAACTGCATAAGTTACCAGTTGTTCAACCTCTATATAACCCGACGAAACAAACCTCAAAATTCGGCTCGTATTGACATCTCCGGTGAGTTGTAGCGGCGTATCTTTTGTGACTTGACCTAATATACCACCCGTGTCCTTATCATAGACGTATGCGGCTATTTTGGCCTTTGTTTCGCTATCGACTACCGTAAGACTTACAGCACCTTGTTCAACTGGTAGAGCTGTAAGAGTAATATCACGAATTATATTCTCATCTAACGTAATACGCTCTTCGTAAGTTTCATATCCACTTGCACTAACCTGAATTAAAATATCACGCGGGTCATAAGTTTCATATGTAAGAGTACCAGTACCTTGAGCAATAATTACATTAGAAGGTTTATCAGTAAATATAATTAAAGCATTATCAGGAGTTGCATTTACAGTTAATGTCTTTTTAGTTTTAGGTGTAAGAACAACGTTAATTGTCGTATCTTCAACACCTACATCGACATAAACATCTTTTGTAATGTAATTCTCTTTTTCTACAATATAATGTAAACGACTTTGAATTAAACATTCAAGACTTGCACTACCAATACCTGCTGATTCTTTACCTTCCGAATTAATCATTCGTATAGTAGAATCAACCGGAACAGCTTCAATCTTAATTGTTATATAATCTTCTTCATTTCGAGGAATACGAATCCAAAGTGTACCATCTTCAAACGTAGTAGGAATCTCGCTTGTAACTTCAATTTGATTAATACTATTGCTACGAACATGATTATTGTGTTCTACAACAATACCATAAATCTCATTAATAGCATCTACAATACGTTTGTTATCAGTAACAAGTTCTTCAGAAGTTTTATCTTGCTTATTAATAAGCAAACCTTGAAGTTCTTGAGCTTTTTGTTTTAATTTCTCAATGTCACTTGCGGCAGTTGGTAAACCAACTTGTGCGGCAGTAACTCTATGAGGGTTATCATAATTACGAATATGAGCATTGAAATTATCTTTATCATTCTCGTAATCTTCTTTATCAAGTTTCTTGTTTATAGCAGCCCAAACATCTTGAAACTTTTTATTAACTTCTGTAACATGATTGTTAATCCAAACATTCAACTGTTTGAACCAACCTTTAACCCTATTTTCAAGAGCATCAATATACTCTTTCTGAGGTCGAGATACAGGTTTATCCATATCGGCAGTGTTATCAACATTGCCAAGACCAACTTGTTCTTTTGTTACCTCATGAGGATTAAACTTATTATTAATATGTTCAAATAAAAGTTTTGTAAGTTGTTCAACAGGATTTAAGTCCTCTGCTGTAAGCTCACGAACATATACTTGAATATTAAGAATCTCATTAACAGCATCATTAAAATCAAAATTGGTCTTTACATTCGTCCGATAAATCCACCAAGATTTACCCTCGTGAACATAAATACCAGTAAGAGTGAATATCTGATTACTTATGATGCCTTGTACTGTAATTGTATGTATAGAACGAACAATCGGTACAAGTATATAAAGATATTGTTGAGTTGATTTAACCCACGGAACTTTATATTCATAATGTCCTACATCAATATTTCGAGATTCAAACTCGGTAATCTTTGCAGAACTAATATCAGATTTTTCAGTTAGCTTAAATAGAGCACTATTATCGTAAGCAGTTACATTAGTTAAGTCTATTTCAATCCTCTCCTTTGTCCTATATAAATATAGGTGGCCGTTCTTTCGATAGTACATATATAATGTAGGAACTGTTTTAACACCAGCACCTTCACCATCTACTGTACCAATATATTCTCCGGTTTGGCCATTATAAACACTCGGATATACACCATCTTCAAGCACACCGAGCGCTACAACATTTCGAAGATTAATTACTGCCATACCAAGAACAATAACGAAATAAATACTCCAACTACAAAGTTAATAATAGGATGGATTTTAAGACCAGTTATTGCTTTCTTTCTTGCAGCTTGAATACCACAAGTAATGATTTGATAAGCTAATATAATCCATAAACTCATAAACCAAGTAGCAACAGTAGCCTTAAATAAAATACCTACGACAGTAGCAATGACGAAACCAATAATAATATCGTCTTTATATTCTGAATAATAACCACTTAAAAAAGTAGTTATTTTATTCCATATTTTCTTTATCATAATACTAATCGTATTTATTGTTATATGACGATTAATAATAATAATGGTGCAACTTGTATGGCTCGGCCTGCGGCCTCGCTCCCCGGTGGGGCAGGAGGTTGCACGCCCACTTGTCACATAACATTAGCATCATTAAGAGAATAACTCCTAACACCACAATTAATAGCATTAGGAGTTATTCTTGTGGTTACATTTTTAACAAATCAATTTCTTACTTAATGAGTGCCAATACCCCTTCAAGTGCAGTAATTGCAGAATTTTTAGTATTGTCAATAGCAATAAATTGAGTAACCTGTAAACCCTCTGTATGTAAATTAAAGGGATGTGTGAAATCAGCACGAGAAGTAATTACATAAGTGTCATACATAACACCCTCGGTAGCTGTAAAAATATCACCATAAACACGGTCATATTCCTTGAAATTAGGATTATAACCTACACCGGCAACATCTGCCTCTTTCTCAAGTTTAGCAACTTGGTCATAAGTACCAACCGGAGTTTGATTCTCAGTACCCTCTTCAAGCGTAGCACGAAGAATACCATCAAATGTTACATAATACTCAAAACCTGCGGCGCCAGTGAACGTAACACTTGCTTCAGTGAAATCATCAATCGTAATGCTATTAGCACCAAAGCGAGCATTAATCTTAGTTAAAGTCTTTTCAACCTCAACTTTCAGACGAGCAATAATATCAGCACTTGCTTCGTCAATTCCGTTAATAGTTACGCTGGCATTATAAACTTCCAGAGGATAACCACCAAACGAATTAATAGGCTTACACGAGATAATAACCTCAGCATCGAAACCTTGATAACCAATGCCACGATTAGCTATGAGATTCGTAAACTTATACGTTTTACCAGCAGGAGCAAGATACTCTTCCTTATGTTGCTTCGACCATTTAGGATTAATCCAAACGCCGCGTTTAACCTTGCCATCACCAAGACCAAGAACAAACTGCAACATTTCGTCATCTTTGACATCCGAAGCAGCTGCAACGACTTTACCAGCCGAATTAAGAAGAACAGCTTGTCCGCGAGTCAGCTTGCTAACATCATTATTAGCAAGTGTTGTCAGAAAATCATTTGCGACAATTACACTTTTCATTTTCTATTCTAAATTTGATTGTTGTTTAACAGCACTAAAACTGTCATCTTTAAGAACAAGAAGAATATCGCTAACTACACTATCTATGAAATCAGGTGTAACTTCCATATCTGACATTTGGTTAATATCAATATTAAAAAGACGTGGCTTCTTAATATATGAAATCTTAACCGCATCAACACAAAAAAATCATCACCATAATAAACAAACAGCCTATCATCAACAAGTTCACTTATTGGATTAAGATGTCTATTTTTTTATTACCATAAAAGTTGTTTAGAGTAGCTCGAATATTTTCGGTAGCAATTAAATCATTTTCAGAAAACTTATTTCCTACATTTACGAACTCGTCATAAGTAGTATTATAAGTAATAACAGGAATGTCTGTATCATTAACTTTTAATGCAATTTCATCTTTTTGCATTAGAAGTAATAATAATACAATCTTTATAATAATAACGACCAATTAGATTCTCCCAATAAACATTATATTCATTAGAAAGAGCTTGACGTAATCTATCACAAGTTAAACCTGCAATTTCATACAAATCAATCTTATCTGAATCACTATCATAAAGAGAAAGAATATCTGAAATATCAATCTCATTCCCATTAACAATAATTTGTCCATTAAATTCATCACCAGTTAAGGCAATTTTAGACAAATCAATTAGATGATAATACAAATTCTTAACTTCATCATCAGGATAAACCTCATGTAAATTCTCAACAAGTCGAGCTTTACCATAAGTTAATCGAGAAGTAGAAGAAATAAGTTTTAGATAATCACCCGGAAGAATAACGAAAGCTCTATTTGGATAATCCGTATCTTGCTTATCACGTTTAAGTTTAAGCCACGGTGTTTCACGTTTTAATGATTGAATATCATCTACACGTTTTTTACTATCTTCAAGACCTTCGCCTTTATAATTAGTTTTCCTATTTGATTTAGTTTGTATATATTTAACGGCAGCTCGATTCAGCATCATATCAATAAACTGAGGAGCAATACTCCGATGTCTATTAGATGTTATCTGCTGTATTCGTTGCTCTATTTCGATGTGTAACTCTTTTACCGTTTCATACATGACTAACCTTTCAAACTACGATACTTCGCGTTCCACTCGGCAACAATACCTTTGTTGTTATCATTCGAGAAATACGAGATAGCATCATTAATATTATTACCAATAACATTTTCCGGATTAGAAGCATCGACAATGATAGAACTATTCGGAAGTTGTCGAATAATATTCATCCAAAGATAAATAGTAATCTTAGCTTTCATCTCCAGATGTTTATCATCAACAATACTAATAAACTTCTGCGGGTCACTGTCAATAAGTTCAAGAAGAACAGATTGCTTATCATCGGCAGTCATTGCCATAAATTCCGAATAATCACCTACACTACCTGTCGATACAACAACATTGTCGATAAGTGCGCTATTCGGATTATTAATAAGTTCTGTATATTTCTTGAGAGCATCAGTGCGAAGTTTCGTCCGAGCAGCTTTGAGTGCTTTACGCTCACTATCCGAAGTAAGATAAAATTGAATATTGACGCTCTTATTAATGTCTTCAACCTTATTAGCAACTTTGCTACTTAAAAGGCAATATCTCCAACTAATATAATCGGGAATATTAACAAAAGTAACATACTTATAAAGTTCTGTTTCATCAAGTTCCTTAATCCGTTTCAGAACAATAGCTTCAAGTTCCGAACCAGTTTCATTCTTAATCTTATCAGCTTTTTTAAGTTTACCAATAAGTTCGTCGATATTACTTTTCAGAGCAGGATTACCTAAATCTAAAACGTAAGAAGTATCGAACTCTAAGCCATGAACAGGAATCTCAAGAAGAAAATCATTTAAGTATGTAGTGATTCGTTCTTGCCAAGAACTATCAATAGGAGATACACCAACAACAGTAGGAAGAAGAACTCGCATTTCCTCACTACGGCTCAGCAGTTCATTAACAGGACGAATAGCAGAACCAAGACGAAGAAAGTCAGTTTTGAAAGCATCTTTATTCCGAAGTTCAAAAGAAGAAGGATTGTTCCTCCATTCAATACGAACTGAACGATTAACTTTAATCATATTTTTAACATTTTAAGTTATTCAATCTTTTATATGTTAATGAGTAGTAATAACCTTTCGATTATTACTACTCAAATTGGGTGTTTAGTTCAGAGCTAAATCAAGCCAGAACGAAGTAGTAGGATTATCAATATTGATACCCTGCGAACCAAGAACTTCATAAGAAGCAATATCCTTCGTATCCGACAGTTGAGTACCACTTGCAAGTCCCCACGAAGCAGGCAGTTCAGCCATACCTTTATAGACACCTACTTTATACTCACGACCCTCTTCACAAACAAACTTAATATTACGCTCACCATTCGAACCCATAGTATGGTCAAGGAATACAGCACTATAAGAAGTAATAGGTAGACCTTGATACATATTACCGGCTTCACGGTCACGACGAGCACGAATACCGTGGTCGAACATATCAACAATCTTGACAGTAAGAATCTTACCATTAAACATCTTATAACGGTTAAAATACTTACCATAAGACATCATCTCACCATCGCTCTTAATCTCGTTATCACCAAGAGTTACAAAGTAATTCTTAAGACGAGCATCATAATAGATAGCATCATTGAACATTCGTGCGAAACCTTTACCGCAATAAAGAACCAGTTCCTCAACGGTAGAATCAATACGATTGTCAAAGATACGAGTGATAATACGGTCGAAACGATTAAGTGTCAGAACAGAATACGTTTCATAATTACCAACGGCCTTGAGAATATCAAGAACACCAGCACCACGAGGAATTGCCTCACCAGTCTTCTCATCCTTTAAGTGGATAATACCATTCGAATCGCGGTTGTACTCCGAGAACCACAAGTCCTCTTCGAGCATCTCGCGTCGCATGATTTCCCACATCTTCATTTCGTAAGGCATCCACAGACTACGCTCACCACCGGATGCAGTATCAAAGGCAATATTAACAACCTTATTACCCATGTTACCAGCAATCTCTTTCGAGAAACGGTAATAACCATACTGGTTGGTTGCCTTGCTGAACGACTGGTTATTCGAACGGTTTCCGTCAGACTTGCTACCCGGAATAGTCGAAGCACCTAATGCCCAAATAGCACCACTAATAAAGTCTTTTGCAACAGCATCAGCCGAGATAGGAGCACCCGACATATTGGTAAAACGATAAACGTATCCACCAGTCGAAGTAGCAATACCCTCATTCTGAATACGCCATTGCATACCAGACGGAGCAATAGCCGTGTGCTGATAAATAAACCAATTATCCTCCATTTCAACCTCAACAGTTCCGTAAGGTTGAATAGCACTTTTATCAGATACCAGCTTTTTCAGACGAGAAGTAACACGCTGACGAGGAGCAATTTCCCAAGTATATTGAGTATCACCACCATTCAGCTTAACTTTTGTTGTAACAGCACCCTGACCCTCAGTAAGAGTAAGAAGAGGATACTTGTCACTATCCTTACCCCAAAGATAAGTAAGATTACGATTAAGTTTAACAGGGTCAATCAAATCAAAATTCAGAAGCATATTAGCATCTGTATATTGATTCGAGTCAAATTTTACAGTTCCAATTTCACGCATTGTAAATTAGATTTTTGGTTAAGTTATTATTATAAGGCAAGAACATTTGCTTTATTTAATAGGTAAAACAATTTTATCATCCTTTGCAATCTTATGAACCTTAGGATTACCATTGTTTTTACCAGTCTTACTTGCTAATGAACGAAGACGTTTAACTTCTTTTTTAGCAAGTTCAGCTTTAATCAGTTGGTCAACTCCACCATCAAGATTCATAATAAATCGCATAGCCAATTCAGCAGGATTAGAAAGACGATTAATCTCATCAATCTGTGCTTGACTATAAACCATTCCATTAATCTCTTGAACAGGACGAGAGAAGTAATCAAATAACTCTTGACGAGAAATAAGTTTCTCACCATCAGTTGTCTTAATTCTCAGACCTTCTTTCGGAAGAGCGTATTCTCCAATCTGACCTTTAACAACAATTAAATCATAAAGACTACCCGGTGCATTATGAACTTTGACAGTACCGTCATCTTCATACGAAACACCAAAGTATTTAATTTCCTTTTCAAGTTCAGCCTGCATTTCTTTGGCCTCACGTTCACGAATTGCTTTAATCTCACTCTCTTGAGTTTTACGCAACCAATTAAGACTTTCAGTTGCATCATCTTTAAGAGTGTTATTTGCTTTTGCAAACTCAACAATTCGTTTGGCACGTTCCGGAGAAGTACCTTTTTGAATTTCAGCTTTATAGATTAAATCAGCAAGTAAGTTATCATCATCTTTGATTTCAACTTTACTATAATCTACATTTGCCGAATAACCTTCGATTGTACCGAACTTACTCTTATATTCAACAAGAGCTGCAATATCAGGATTGTTAGCTAAAAACTCGTTAAAACCTTTTGCAAAACCCTCTCGTTCACCAAGAGCTTTTACAGCAGCTTCACGTTTAGCAAAACCCTCAATCGTAGGTTCAAACTTAACAGGTTCACCTTTCTCATCTTTAATAACAATGCCACTGGCTTTTGAAATAGCTTCGATATAATCACCGTCTAATTCATTAGCACCTTCATCAGACATTGCATCAATTTGTTCCTTTGTGAACTTAATTTCACCGTTATCATCTACGGCGTTTCCGTTATCATCAAGTGTGTAAAGAGTACCATCAATTTCTACTTGTTCCGGTTCAGTTTCTTCTTCACCATTACCAGTAGAACCACCCTTATCACCTTCTTCTTCAGCTTTCTTACGAGCAGCTTCCTCTTCAGCTTTACGTCGTTCTTCAGCTTCTTGAGCTTCTTTAGCTTCCTTAGCTTTACGTTCTTCTAATTCTTTACGAAGACGTTCTTGTTTTTGCTCCTGAGTTTCATCATCAGGTATAACAACTTTTTCAACAGCCATATTAGTATTTATTTATAGTTGAATATTATTACATGAACAAAGATATACTATATATAATATATTATCAATAATTATAGTAGTATTATCTTGCAGGTTCTCTTGCTCGCCGTCGATAATTCTCGGTCATCATTGCTTTAATTCTTTTTGTAACTTTATTCTATTAACATCAGAAGCAGTATAACCAGATTGAGCAGCCATAGCTTCATCTTTATCTATATTACCATTTCCATTGGTATCAACTTTAAGTCGCATATTCCAAATCTCTTTTTCACCTTCTTGTTTAAGAATCTCAAGATTAACATCATGTTCTCTATCAAGAGCATTTTGTTGAGCTTCAAATTCCTGTTTAGCTGCTTCACGCTGACTAACAATTTGTTCAACTTCTGCTTGAGCTTGTTGTTGAACTTGTTGCATTTGAAGTTCATAATCTCTACGAGCTTGAATAGCTTTCTTAATATTCTTAGCAATAGAAGTAATATTATTGTTTTCAATAGCTTCAATAGCAACTTCCAGTTGGTCATTCTGACCTGCACTAAATGCAAATTCTTTCATCATGTTCAGCTTATTCTGAACATCGGCATTATTACGAATATAAATTCCAATATTACCAGAGAAATCAGAAGAACCATCAATATCAACTACAACAACTTTATTAGTCGTCGGGTCTACATAAGAACCTCGTTTACCATCAATCCAAGCAAACTTACTGTAATCAATATTTGCAACATAATCACGTTCACGGAAGAGATTAAAACATTCAAGACTCCAAACACTTCCGGTCATTGCTTGAGAATAATTCGATTCATTAACAGCCTTACCAGCATAATCTTTGGCATCACCAAAGCGAGCATTATTCATATTAGCTGCTTCCCAAGCTTCTGCTTTCAAACCTTGTTTAAGATTATCAAGCATTTGAATATAATTCGTAATAGCACTTGTGGCTACTTCTCGAATAGATTGTAAAGCATTAGGTTGTGCATCAGAATCATCAAACGGTAAAAAACTATCTTTATTCGCAACAGCAAGACGTTCCTCGGTAGTCATATCACTACTATCAGCAAGAATACTTTCAGGGAATAATAACCAAGACTTAAACTTAGCTACTGCACGTTCTTGTTGTAAAGTATAAATACGATAAAGAGCAAGATAAGGTAAAATACGGAAAGGAATAGGATTACGAAGATTATCTTTATGTAAACCTACAATACCATTATAAGGTAATTTACAATCACTATAATTGTTAAATCTTTCACGTTGAACTTCGATAGGTCGCGGCTTAATATAAATACCACTATGACAACCACCGATACGCCAACCTTCCCAAACTTGATTTATCCATTCCCATTCAATTTCAATATCACCAGCAGAAGCATCAAATTCATAATTCTCGTCTACAACACTTTCAACGATATTTCCTAATAAATCTCGATGTTTAAGAATACCTTGTTTAATTTCAGTTTTCCAAACATAATGATAAATATCAATTTCTTTACCATATAATCGAGCTTCACTACGAAGTGCTTCTGCGTTAGTATGTAAGATAGCTTTACGTTCAGCAAAATCTGTTTTATTGAAGATTTGAACTATGCCATCAGGAGCATCATATTTAGGAGATACAGTATAAATATCTTTAAGATAATTCATTTCTGCATCTGTAAGTTCATCACGAAATCTATCAATGATTTGTGGAATAGTCATTCGATAAACACGAACTCCTGCATCATCATCTTCGATATATCGTTGACCACTTTCAATACGATAATATTCGAGAGGAGATATTACTTGAAGATAAACATCACCTTTATAAACTTCTCGATAAGTATAAACCTCTTCACAAGCCCACCAATAGAAATAGCATTGTTGATACTTGTCTTTCGCTTCAACGATAGTATTAATAAGTTCAAGACGCTTTTGAGTTGTAATAGTTACATCATCAATCCAATCGTTAAGAACTTCCTCAATAATATCGTTAAGTTCACCTTGCTTAATTGTCTTGACCAGTATTAAATCCTGCTTCATTAAGACGATTAATAATTTCTTGATTACAATAAGCCATTACTTTATCAGCAAGAACTTTATTGCGAGCAAGAGTTACAGAAGGGTCATTATTAAATACTTGATAATTAGAGAACATATTAATAAATTCTCCCATATATCGTTCTTTAATAGGAGTAAGAAAATCTACATCACGTATCTCACCATACATGACAGCTTTCTCACCAACCTTATCAATATAATTCCGAAGAACATATTCATAAGTCTTAGGGTCTACTAAACCATTAGCAGCATCAAGAAATTTCTGCGTAACAGTTTTATCATTCTGACCAATAGCAAGATTAATCCAATAATTACAATTAGGAATATACCAAGCTTTCGTTTGTTTTGTAGCAGTACTTGCACGCTGGTCAGGCATAACAAGTGGAGTTGCTCTTAAATCACGTTCACTCATTTTAGAAATCTATTAACTTTACGACCAGTGTTATTAGTTTTACTTTTCGAGTTAGCTTCTCGTTCAAGTAAAAGGGAATCTTTACGAAATTCAAACATTGCAACGATAGCCGAACTTAATCGGTCTGCATTACGCCCAAATATAAATCTATCCAACTCTAATAAGAAACTTATATCATAAATTTGATTAAATCTATATATTGGTGTATCATCGGACGTTTTTCCGACAATTTCGTATAAAAAATCCCGCACCATGCGCATACCCTCTAACTTAATATCGCCATCACCAATGACAATACCATAACCAGTAATACGAGGGCCATCAACACTACGATTGATATAACTACTTGGGTCTTTTAGTAACTTATCTCTATAACCCCATTTCTTGAAATTAGTAACGAGTTCACCAGTACCAGCCTCATAAAGAACTTTACAATTCCAGCGTAAACAAGCATAAAGAACAAGTTTATCGACAGCTTCCATAGTATCAAGACGACCACAATAAGAAGCAACAAGTCGTTTACCCATATAAGGAGTCTTGCTATTAGTACGCATCCACACTTGAAAACTTGCAAGTGAATTTTTTGTACTAACTTCTTCTTTATTATCTACACGATACGGGTCATAAGAAATAAAATAAAGACTACCATCATTTGGAATAGGAGAATAGAACTCTCTTATACAACCATGAACATCAGTCTTTGAATTATGAGGTACATCAGTTATATACTCATGGAATCTATCGGAACCAAATATAGCTCGTTCAATACATTCCTGTTTAGTAACAAATCTAACACGTCCATCATCAAGTATATACCAACCATCTTCATAAAAATGATTAGACTTATCATATTTAATAGCGTTAATATGATTAGTAAGTTCCGGACTGTGAAAAATGTTCTCTTGTGTGTTCGTAAATGCCTCATTAGGACTGTTAGCACGTTGACCTACATAAATATTATATTCACCAGCATCTTTCTCTTTTTCTGCACCACGTTTTTTGTCATAATCATCCTTCCAAGAAGCAAACAGTAAAGAATTACCATCTTCTATAAAAGGTTCATAATCCCATATCTGCGGAAAAAAGAAACCACAAACAGCATGTCTACTATTAGCATCCCAGATATTTTCCATAGGAAGCATATCATTCTTTCCGGGATTATAAAAACAATTACTGAAAGCTTCCCAGTTAGCACCTTTTGTACCACCCGTACCATACACACGAATAGTACCAATTCGCATTGCACCTGATTCACTATTAGACATCATAACGTCTAATGCCTTTTGAAGATTAGGGCAGTTATGAGTAATAGTAAAATCTTCTAATAATACAAGATTATCACCATCTACTTCAAATCCATAATATCTACCTCGACCAATAGGTTTAATATCAAATCGAGTTTCCAATACATTCTTTTGTAATGAAATATAATTTTCTGCTTTTTTACGATTTATTTTAGTAGGAATTAAATGACAACCAGATAAAATAAAAATTCTATAATAAGTAACATCTCTTATAATCTTTTCTGAAACAGTGGTTTTCAATCCAAGACTTCTACAAATATAAACAATATCATAAACAATTGCAGGGTCTTTTTGAGCTATTTCAAAATTATGTTTTTTAGAATCATAAGAACCATCAGTGTCAATAATACCAGCTAAAAATTCTAATCTACTTTGTTTATCAGTATAAATGTACTCTTTTGGAATATATTTATTATGAAGAACTCCCATATTAAAAAGTTCTTGTCTAAACCAATTATCCGAAGCATCTTCACATTTTACTAATGTAATTCTTTTAGCATTAGAATTAGTATCTGCAATCGAATAATCAAGATTATTATTTTTTGAATATTCTTTTAAATAATCAATTACTTCACTATCTTCATTGGTAAATCTACTTGTATCTTTATCTCCATCACCAATCCATAATCCAAAAACATAAGGTTCAATTTTAACATTCTTTTTATCAAAATCAATACATGTTTTTATAAGAGCATGATTATCTTTCCAGCGAGGATGTTCTTTAATCATATTTATATAATCTGGAGCAGTCATAGTAATCGGTTTACATATATTACCATAACTTTTCCTATAAATCATATAAATGTCATGCTTACTATTTACAACATGAGATTCACCATTTAAAGGAGTAACTTCGTATAAATCATCTTCACCATTTATAGTAGCTAATACTGTACGAGGATTTCCGTCAGGCCCCATAAGTTTATCACCTACTTTAATATCTTGAACAAATTTAATTTGTCCATCAGACATTATAAAACCAGTATTTTCCCCAAAACATTTACCTGCTTCCTCAAAATCAGTTTCAATAGCTTTCTTACCTACTGCGGCACTTTCATTTTTACCAATAGCAACACTTAAAAGTTTACTACGAAATCCAAAAGCCTTTTGACCTTCTGATTTCTTATATCCAAGTTCAATACCTTTATCAAAGTTCTCACTTAGATAACCTCTTCGCCAATAAGTTTTATCTTCATACCAATCAAGATTAACTTTAACCATATAAGATGTAGCACCTTTTTCAGTTAAGTAATCCATTTGGTCAGCAGCAAGTGTAACAGTTACATTCTTATTTGCGTTGATAGTATTAGCTGCTTGACTACCACGTTTATATGAAAAACCTTTACGACGAGCTTTTGCTTTACATAAGTTGCAACTATTGTTAGCAATCAGCTCATCAATCTTAAAGTTCCAATAATCTCCATCCCAAAATCGAGGAAAGCCTTCAACAGTATTAACCTTAAATCTTCCCTCTTTATCTAACTGTTTACGTTCCTTTTCATTAGGAGCACGTTCGATACGACCATAATTAAGATAATTATAATGGTCGCCAGTTATACGAACTTTATGAAGTAAAGCCTTACGTTCAGCATCAGATTTAGCTGCTAAATAAGCAGGAATATCTTTAATATATAATTTACAATATGCTTGAACACCTTTAACTCGTCTATCCATTTCACGTTGCCAAAACTTTATGGCATTAGGACTATCATCAGGTTCAAGACAATAACATCCATGTTTTTCATAAAAGTCTGCAACACGACTAAATATTTCAGTACCTACGAAAACAAAGTCTATTTTCATAAGTACACCACCACTTTCACCTATAAGAAATCGTTATCTCTGTCAATCCAAGGTTTACCAGTAAAACGACAAATACTTGAAGATAAAGGTTTGTAACTTTCTTTATCTTCAAGTATATAATCTATAAACGGACTTCGACCAGTTTCATAACCATAACGATTGTCTTTACGATAATGTTTCTGTTTCGTTAGGAGCATTAGATGCTCTATCATTTGTTCCGTCATAGCTATCTCTATATTCAGCTCCACCACGAATTGATGTTACACCTTTTTCAATCTTATCCCACTTATCATTAAGCTCAGTAAGACTTTCAACTCGTGCAGGAATTTCATTAGCAATTTTAATAATCTGTTTAAGAGTATCTTCACAAAGGAGCTAAATCTTTCATTTCAAGTTCTTTCGACATTAAATCTTCTATACCATCAGTTAATGTACGAACTAACTTACTTGAAGATTCAAAGATTTAATAGTAGAATTAATTAAATCTTCAACAGCTGTAATATTAAGATTTGATTTTACAAATTCAATAGCAGATAAAACAACTTTATCCGGTAGATAAGATTCATCTAAACCAGCATTAGACTTAGCATAAGCATAAGCTTCTTTTTTAGTAAGTCCTGCTTTCGTTACATAACCTTTTCTATCGGATAAATATAATATAAATCTAAATTCTTTTTCTGCAAAAGATTTATCCTTACTATCATCACGAGCATATATCTGTTGAAGTAAAGGATATTGAAGTATCTCTTCTACATCAAGAATTAGTTTATCATTTTCTATCTTAAATCCATGTACCATATATCATCGACTTGATATAAATATTAATATAGTATTCAAAGCAATAGAACCAGCTGCAATCCAACCATTTCTACGTTTCTTTTTTCGTTCAGTTAAATATCTTTCTTGATAATCAATTAACTTACTATTGAGTGAATCAAGGCCACCAAGAAACAACCAAAAGACTATCACGAATAGCAATATGATAAGACTGGAAGGATATAACGCTATCTTGTACCTTTTGAATTTCACTGGCAGTAAGATAAAGTTTTTCATATTTTTCACCTTCAAGAAGTTTTATAGCTAACTTACGAGTTTCTTTCGGAGTAAAAACAATAACCGTATCGCCATCAATCTTGTATCTTTTTTGCGATATAGCGGAGAACGGAATCATCACTAATGATATTACTATCATTAAAATCACTTTCAGCTTTCTCATAAATAGTAATAGTTTTTTGTTCAATTCCTCTAAGACTATCAATAACAAATTGTTGTTCATTAATAATCCTATCATATTTTTCAATGAAACTATTAAGACTATCTCTTAAAGATTTAATAGTTTCATCATGTCTTTCAATACCTAAAAACTTACGATTAATATATCTACCAAAATAAGTAACTCCAATACCAATCGCAAGAATCAAAACAATATAAAATATATATCGAACAGTATCTTTCATAACTTACAAATCTAAATCCATTTCATTAATAAGAACATAAGATTGAGTTCCTTTACCAATCGCCTTATCAAACAAAGGAATAATAATATCATTCCATTGATTCACATCTTTGATAACTTGACAACCAGCAGAATAAAGACCAATCTCGTCACTTACTTTCCAGCTTGACGCCCTATGTAAATTAATACCAAACATACCAAAGTCAGTATTATCGGTAATATCAATTTTGTCATCTTGATTATTGTCACGAATTACTTGACAAGGATTAGCTTGAACAAGCGCCTTATATTGTCCTTTATGTTTACCTATTTTCCAAAGAGCTTTGTGTACACCTTCTCGAAGAACTGCACAACCTTTATTATTAACAGGAGTTTCAAGATTTAGATTACTTGGGTCAGTAGTAGCTTCAAAAACCATACATTCCCATATATTAAATCTCGTTCATAAAACATTACAATAACATCGTTATAATATTTAGTACAAATACTTTTAGAACGAATACCCCAAATATTAAGATTAATAGGATAACTATCATTTTTCCTAAATATAGGATATTCTAAATCTTTCGCAATTCCAATAAGTCTATTTGGTAAATCATTTACACCAATAAGTTTATTAAATAATGCGTTATATTTTGATTCCTTTGTTGCTTTCATATTTGTAATACTTTTTGTAACTTGTGTGGGCCTCGCTCCGCTCGGCCTTTCGGGTGCTTCGCACCCTCACCCGGTGGGGGAGTGGGTTGGACGCCCACTGGCGACACCATTTGTAACATCACTTATAACATTTCTATCGCCCAAACTAAATTTTATAGTTGCCCACGATAATTGCTATTAAAAATCCTAATAAGATTTACTGCAAGTTTACCACGAGTATCTATATAATAAATCTTAATAGTTTTCATAGCTTAAAAAAGTGTTTTAGCAGTTTTATGAATATGTTTACTTGAATAATCAGCAATCATCATTCCGACTTCATTTTTAAGATAAGGAATATCATACATTTCTACGACTTCTTCATCTTCTTCATTTTCGTCTTGAAATTGATTCTGAATAGTTCTAATATGACAGAGAATAATTCCTACATTTTTATAACCCCAGCTCTCAACAAGATTAGCATAAGTAGAAAGTTGCATTGCATAATGATTACCTATACTATCAGCGAGATGGTCAAGCGGTGCACCGAAATATTCTTCTTTATAAATAAAATTATTGAGGTCAAGTGTACCATCAAGTTTCTTATCATAATAACCACTTTCAAATCTAATTGGAGCCTTATTAGTTTTCCAGTCTAAAATAATAAATTTCTTATCACGAATTAAGAGAATATCAATAAGACCGGAAACAAGGTTTTGACTATCATAAACACCAATCTCAGCGTAAATATGATAACCTTTCGTAACAAGAGCAGCAATCAGACTAAATATATCAGGATACTTTTCTCGAATACCAGTCTTAACAAAATATTCAAGATTCAGCTTACCGTATTTATGACTACCAACAATATCATCTATCGTGTAAATTCTATCATTGATAAAACCATTAGCGTTCAGCTTATATCCATTACAAGTCTTAATAGCAGTTTCAAGGTAATTATGTTTCTTTGTTCCTTTATCACAAGCCTTAATAGTTTCTTGTTCCCATTCCCAAAGAATTTGTTTCTTAGTTTTACCTTTATATTTTTGATATTTTGGATGTCGAGGATTCTTACCTATACGTTCACACGCGGCGGCAATTTCTTCTTTCTTAAATTCTTGCGTATATTTACCAATAAGAGTAGTAACAGATATATAACCATTACCTAAATCATCTGTGTACTTATGTTCCTCTTCATTAAAGTACAATATTCTACCCTTTGGCAAAATCTTTTCTGAAACGCATTTTCTTCCCATCTTCTTCGGCAGTTCTACGTCTACGACGATTAGCAATATGATAAGCAATAATCTTTGCTTTACGTTCCTCTCGACTTAAACCTTCAAGTTCCTCAGCATGAGTTTTCTTAAAGAACTTAGCTGGACTGTATTCAAATCTACCAACACGAGGAACACTAACAACTTCATCTCCTCGCATCATAGCTTTGGCAACACTATTCTTTTGTGTTCTTTCCAGTAACTCTAATACTTTCGCCTTTTGGTCAGGTCTTAACTTTTCCCAAGCTGCAACACTTCGTTTATAAGAAGCAGGTCGTCGAAGAACATAAGGTTTGAGATGTTTTTCAATACGTTCATCTACGAAAGGAACTAACTTATCATAAACAAAAGGATTAAGCATAGTTTAATTATTAACGGCAGGAGATTCAATCCAAACACCTACGATAGAATATTCATCTACAAGAACAAACTCACTAAACTTAACAGTTCCAACACCAATAATAGACTTACCTTCACGGTGAACTTTCTGTTTAGCTGCAAGCGTTTGATTATCGCCCGGCATTTGAATAAGAGTAGGAATACAACCGTTTTCCAGTTTTACTTTATCTCCAACTTTAAGACCTTTGACATTTTCGGCAATAGCCATAACAGTATAAGCCTTAGCTGGAATCTTATTAATCTCCTCGTTATTAAGAATATTAAGAGTAGATACTTCAAAATCTGCACGAAGAAGAACTTTGTTACCACGAGGACTAAATGCAATTTTTGTTTCCATAGTTTTACTTTGTTTAGGATTTACATTATTATAACTACGAGTACAAATATATAATATAATCTTATCCCATGCAAGCAAATCTAAATAAATTTCAAACTGAATTAATAAAATTATCACTATCAGAAGCAGAATTATCAATAAGTCTAATAGTAATTACAGTATTAGCGATTGCAAGACCTCACGAGTGGGCGTCCAACCTACTCTCCCACCGGGAGTACACAAATTAAAACTAATAAAATCTTTATTAAAAGCTCTTCAAAGTTTACCACTTTTTGCACCACCAGTTTTCTCACCAAAAGAATCAATTTTGGCGACATTAGTATCTTGACCAGTTGCACTACTAAAATCACTAATTTTTGAACTAATTTTTTCGTTATTAAATTCGTTATTAATTACGTGATTATTTGATATAGTTTCTGAATTACGAGTTGGAATTTGTATATATATTATATATTCATTATTTGTAATAATATTACTTGTAATATTATTACTATATATAGGTATATGGTCAATTAATTCAAAAATTCATTCAAAAATTACGGAAAATAATGATGCAAAAATTGTAGATTTTAGTGAAGATATAGATTATTTTACAGGTAATTTTACAGGTCAAATTACAAGTAATATTGAAATTACATTAAAAATTAATTCAAAAATTAAGGAAAATAGTAATGTAAATGATAGAGATTTTAATGAAGAAACTAATGAAATTTTAAGTAAAATTAAAAATAAAGAAAATGAAAATTCAAAAATTAGAGATTATTTTCATATTTTTAATAGTATAAATAATTAAATTTTTAATAATAATTCAGATATTTTTATAAGTGTTTTTATAGATAATGAAAATAAAAATAAAATTTTTAAGGATTTTAATGATAAAAATAAAAATGGAAAAGGTAATTTTAATAATAAATTTCGTGATAAATCTGTAAGTCTTTTTATAGGTATCGGAAATAATATGAATGTTTATAATAAACTTGTGAATTTTAAAATGAATAAAAGATGTAAAAATAAAAATGATAATTTTAGATATTACAATAGTGATAAAAATATTAAGGGTTTTGAGATTTATAGATTGAATGAAATGATAATATAAAGAATAAAGATTTTAATAATTATGAAAGTGTTTACAAAGGTATAGAAAATAATATAAGTATTTGTTATAAATTTCAAAATGATTTTAATGATTGTTTTCAAAATAAAAATAATAAAATATTAATGATTATAAAAGTATTTTTGTTAGTGTTAAAAATAATATAAGTATTTATATTGTGGAAGTACCTAATGAAACTGCCCCGTCCATTCAAGGGTTTGCGAAGCCCCCCACTTGAGATTGCAGGAAAGGAAAAAATAAATGTTTCCTGAATAGTCTAACTAAACATTATTCAACTATGGCAAAGCAAATCAAAGAAGCAACCGAAACAATCGTTAAGGTTGTTCGCATTAGTGGTAAAACTAAACCGCTGGCAATTAATGGTAAAGAGAATACCGATAACGTTGTATTCTTGCGCGCATTTGATGCCGAAAGCGGTGCGAAACTTGACACACCGTTAAGTATTACAGAAAGTCGGGCAAAAATGTTCGGTTTCTCATGTCTGTGTATTAGCGAGGAAACAGCCGAACGAGATAACGCCGGAAACATGGTCGAGGAACTCAACACGCTCACGAATCCGCCCAAGTATTACGAAATGACATTGCGAGTAATACCGAAAGGCGAGCCGGGAGAATGGGGTTATAAGACCAAAAAAGCCGTAACGGTGGACGGGAAAGAGTACAAAGCGGGTGAACTTGTGCCCTATCGTACTACTGGAACAATGATAGTAGAAGCTATCGGAAAAGAGTACAAAGATACTGACTTCAAAAGTGCCGCGATTAATCGTATCAATGGAGCCGCAAACGCTGCCGGTGATATGGCATATCGTGTTGAAACTTTCCGTTTGATGTTCGGACGTACTCCGAATATGGCTAACGAGGAAGACCGAAATATGTTGCTTTCTCTTCCGGTAACACACTAAACAACTAACGTTGAGGATGGCGAACGTCGTAATGATGTTCGTCATTCTTTTCGTAAATTACAAGTTTCATTACGACCAACACTTTAAGTTTCATTACGACCAACACTATTAAAACTATGAAATGGTTAGGATTTATAATATTAGTT
>VOFK01003297.1_pt1 | contig 42437 bp, 70 predicted proteins | sample 5384121 | NCBI WGS metagenome assembly VOFK01 (sample SAMN12384730, study PRJNA508395) | human gut metagenome | isolation source: healthy gut J | host: Homo sapiens | reverse complement strand
CATCTGCTATTTGAGAACGGCAAACTGGCACAAATGCTTTCTGCAGTCGTAAGCAGAGCCTCGGTGTCGTTATCATTGCTGTTCTTTGAGTCCGCAGTATGAACCATAGTGAGTACAGCGAACATCATTCGCTGATCACGAGTGGTAAGGTCATCAAGGAACTCCTTCATTTTTCTGCTGTTCCATATCATACGGAACGGTAGCGAAAAGTTATTGTTCTGATTCTGCTTTCTCTGCCAGTTGGTTATATTCGTCTCAACCCCAAGCAGTCTGCCTCTGCTTCTCGCACCGCTTCATCGGTCGGAACGGCACAATGTCAATAGACATCATCAGGTTGTGGTTCAGGTCGGTAAGCTCTCGGCTACCATATACTGTCCTGATATAGAAGCGTATTAATGAAGAAAAAGGACTCTCCCTGCAACGGTTTCCCCATTTTGAAGTAGTCCTCAAATTCCATTGTATCCGGGCAAACATAACCTTGAAATCGTGTCCCTTTTTTCCTTAATAATATTGAAGTGGTATGCGGTTTCCTTCACCGACACGGAAGAAAATCGTGATTTCAGTCCCTCATCGGTTTCAAGCTCCCACACATTTGCTTCCGGAGTCTTGCAAAAGTGGGCTATCAGGTCAGCACCGACACGGCAAATAGGTTCCCCGGTGTCCTCCACGCTCTTTTGTTAATGGAAATGGTCACATACTTATCCTTGAACGATGGCGTTTTGCGCCGGTCGCCTTGTCGAGAAGCCATTTTGTTATATTCCTCTCGGTAAAATATCAAGCTCATCGCCGGCTTCCTGGGATAAGAATGGTTTTCAAAGTCAAGGCGATTGAGCCGTCTGTTGTTGATAGTCGCTTTGTAGTAGCTCCGCTGTCGAGAGAGTTGAGAAGCTCTCGAGTATCAAGGAACATTGCTTCCTTTTTGTCCTCACACGGCTTGCTACGGCAGTTAATATCCGTGAACTTTAAGCTTTTGGAATACTTGTCCTTGCCCACACGGAAAATGCCGTCGTCATAAATAGCGGTGATGGGAATACAATCCTGTACGCCCTTTGGTACTACAAACTTTTCTTTTGTCCTGCTTTTAACAGGTTTGTAAGGGTTTTAATCATTGTTTTATAAGCCTCTTTGTTTTTTCTGTTCTATTGTCGGTTTCATCAATTCGTAATAGGTGTTGGTGGGAATAAAAGACCAGCTGGCATAAGTGAACTCGGACTTTATCCACGCCCATAAATTTCAGCCGTCATTCCGTTGTATTTTCACAAAGCCGAGAGCCGCAAAAGGGCAGCTCCCAAATGCACACCTGACGATACGGTTTCTGTTCCGAGGTACGGTTTTAGGAGGAAGTAAAGTCCTACCGCTACCGCACAGGCAAGAATAAAAATGAACTGTCTGAGCGACAGTCCAAAAAAACATTGACTTGTGTAATTTCGTATTTCTCGCGGTTAATTTTTGACTTCCATCAAAAGCTCCTTTCTCTGATATTTGTTTTGCGTGACGGATTTCATCAGAGCAGACGAGGTGTCCGCAAGGCAAAATCACATTGCTTTTTTTTTCCCTCCGTAGTAATACACAATATTTAGAAGTCGCAGTCAGCAGGCGTATAGCCCTGCCATCTATCGTTATTATTCTTTGTTTTTCTTCATCAGAGAACCTCCCCGTTATAAGCCCATCATTTCGACGGATAATTCGGTCGCTCATCTTAACCCCCGCACCGACAAGCACAAGCATATTGAATACCAGTTCGCCAATATATGCCCATACCTGAGTAACGGTCAGGGTTCACTACCGGTGGCGTAGAAGCAAATAGGGAGAAGATGATACAAGCAAGTAAATTACGGCTCCCAACAGCACAGTAGCTCTTTATAAAGCTCCCCACATTCTGCGATTTGCCTCTCCGGCAAAAGTGGAAAGCGGTATGGAGCGAGAGCCGTGTACATATACAGCTTTGAAAATCGTCCGTACATCGTCATTATCATAATGAACGACAAGCATCGTGATAAACAGTCCGCCGGAGCAAGAAACTGCCCACACGGGATATACCTCGTAAAAATCCGCAGCTTTCAATGGTTGTTACCATTTCAGCAGGTTTGTTTGATTGGGCAACAAACCCCGCAGATGTCATATTTGTTGAAATCGTACCTTGTACGATGTTGAACAGGGCAAGCATAAAGCTCCAGCCCCGTGGTAATCACACCTTTTGGCGATGGGTAAAGCGGATAAACAGCTTTAATGCGTGTTCCGGTTTCTTTACATCGGTAAACCGCAGGTGCGAAACCATACCGACAACAAAAAAAAACAGAAACGAGTAAGGCAAGTCCGATAGCCTGAACTGCCTCCGGTTGATATTCACCATTATGCCCCAAATACTGCCCTGCCTTTGAACTCCTGCGGCGTTGTGGTTAGCAACTGCCATATTTCCGATAGCTTAAGCTGTTCCAAGTTTCAGGGGCATTTTCGAGGTTCTGAACTACCCAGTTTATCACTCATCTGTTTGCACCTCCTTAAGATTAGCATACCTGAAATGCCAGGTATGCCCGTTTGATAACTGTGTTCCCTTTAGCCGGTAATAAGCGTCGCAGATTTCCTTTTGCGGTAATGATGATACCGCCGCAAGAGTCAGGAAACCAAGTTGGTTTTGAGACGGGTCGTGAGAAAAGAGACCGACCTGAACGATACCGAAGCCACAGTATAAGACCGATGGCACGGATAAGACCGAAATGAAATCGGACAGATTTTGACTTACGGTACCGATTATGGCAAAGCGGTAACGCTCATGCCAATGAGTTATGCTGCGAAGCACGGAAGCCTTCTGAACCTTTCCGGTCATAGGCAGCTTCTGAGAAGCTTTCTTCAAGTTGTTCTTCTTAAAAAATGTTCATTGTGTTTTCTCCTGTTAAAATAAGTTTTTATTCACTTAAAAATCCCTATCGACAGAAGCTCGTAATTGGTTTCTCCTTATCCGGAAGTTCTTCCGGGTCAATAGAAAGAACAGAAATTGATGAGCAGTGCTTGATGGTCACTTCGCCGTGTTTATATGCAGAAGCCTTCCATCGGTTGTGTTATTACCTAAGCCCGGGTGCTTCAAGATGTCATACTTGAAGTCCATATGTTCTCCACGAATAAACAGAATCTCGCATATTGGTTATCAAGCATACGAACCATCAGGGGTAAGAAGTCTTTGACCGCTAATCTGATAATTGGTGGAGTAGTTAACAAGCTTCGCCCGGTACTCTTTTCCGAAAGTGTTGGTATCAATGGTTTCCTGCCGAGAAGCTCGGACACATATTTGTGGGTGCTTTGCTCGTTACCGCCGAGATATAAAAACCGTCGCAGTTGCCGAGATGACAATATTTTCCCATTGCTTTTCTCAAACAAGGAACTGAGCCAAGTTCTGCAAGATGATACTTACCGACACCCACGGAACGCATAACCGACAGTATTTTGTCAAAGTCATCGGGCAGGCACACATTCGCAAATTCGTCCATCAGGAAATGAACGGGAACGGAAGCGAGCCTCCGGCGGGTCGGCAAAGCATAAACAACCGCTGAAAAAGCTGTGTGTGCTGATAGATACCAAGAAGTTAAAGCTGAATCGTTGTCCGGTATCAAAACAGAGCGACCTTTTCTCTCCGAGTATGGAGGTCAAGCTCGTCTGTGGTAGTTAAAGAAGCAAGCACTTTCAAGGCTGAACTTTTTCCAGCTCCTAACGGTTATCTGTATGGACTTTAAGGTTTTGCCGCACCTGAATGATAGAACGGCAATACTCAAAGCGATGTGGTCGGGATTTGACATTTCCAATTCCCGCAAAACAGTTCGTCAAGTGTGTGAGAAGGTCTTGTGTCCTCCGTCCTCAATCGCACCGGCTCTGAGTACTCCATTACTTCATTGCAAAGTTCTTGTTCATCTTCGTGCTTCTGTAATGAAGATAAAATACAAGTGCAAGCAGAAGCATTGAAGCCGAGGTGTCCCAAAGGGGTCTTGTGCCTGACTGCCTTTCGAGTAGTACTTTAAAAGGTTCGTCACGAGCGCACATTGTCAAATTCTGCAAATCGAGAAACGGGTTATGACTTCATAGAACACGGACTTCATAGCCTTTTGCCAAGCAGCTTTCCGGTATCTCGAAGAATTTCGCCCTTTCGGGTCAAGAATGACGAATGATGTGTTGCACTACATAAGGTTCGGCTTTTAAAAAACCGGCTCCGGAACCGCCGCACACAAAGGGTGTTTAAGTTTCTTCGGTGTTTCTTCGCATTGAGTCCGATACAGACATTTTGCGTCATCAGCTTATTTTGCAGAAGCCGGAGACTGTCTGTATTTTTTAGTTTACGGCTCTTGCATTGCCCCATTTAGCAGAGCCGTGTTCTTCACGCCTTCGGTAATTTCTCTTCTGTGTTGAGAAGTAAATCCCGATACCCATTGCATAGCAGAGAAGCAAAACGAGGACAGTTTTTAAGCTGTCCTCGCAAACTTCAATATGGAACGGTTTGTTAAAAGCCGACAAAAGGCTCGGCAGTATTTCCGGCAATCCTCCTTTTACAGAGGGTGCAATCAGAAGTGCCAGCCATACGACCGGGATAATACCGATGACGGAAAGAATAATCGCAGACTGCCTTTTTCGTTATCTCGATTCACAGGAGCGTTCCTTTTCGATAACTCTAAACTTTTTCTTTGGGGCAGTTCCGACCTTGATGATAAGGTCGTCCACCGCATCGGTAGATTTGCCCTCGTTCATCAAATCTGTTTTCTCGTCGTTGAGAGAACGGATAATAATGCCGTGTTCATAATCGTCCAATGCGATATGATACATTTCTTCCTTCGCCATAGTCTCACCTTATCTTTCGTAGTCTTTGCTTCGTTCCTGCTTCTTCTTGAAAGCTCATCGGAAACACGGGAGTGAATATCCGCCATTGCGTTTCTCGTTTTGGAAAGCTCATAGCGAATATCCTTCGGCTCTTTGCCGGCGAGCTTCTCAGGGATACGGTTGATTGCAAAATTCTGTGTGTCGACGCCGTACTTCTTGCAAAGCATATAGCCGATACAAACCGCCTGAAAGCCCATATCCGCTCTGCTGTAACTGTCGCTGTTGATGAGAGCTGTGCGTGGCCAAGCTCCTGTGCTACGCACTGAGCGACCGCTACGCTGTCTCCCCCACATCACGCTTTACATACAAGGTCTGTTCCTCGTTGTTGTAAAACGCCGCCATATTGGGATACGGAAGTTCATTTGTTGCTTCCACTTCAACAGGAGAAGAATCCAGCATAACGGTAATGAGTGCTTTCGGGTCACGATTGACAGTCGGTGCAGGCGGTCTTTTTGCCGTTGGTCTGTGAAACATCAAAGACCTTTTTCACATTATAGGAAATGCCGGTTGTACCGTCTCTCTTTGCATACTCGACAGGTTCAAGAATGGAAATGCTTTTCGCACCTTTCTGAATTTTCACATTATCCTTGCTCCAGTCATCAAAGTTTTTGAGCTGGCTTGCTTCGGGAAGCTGCTTGAAAATCAGAAGTGCGTTGACCGCAGAGTATCTGTCAAGACGGCTCTGCGTATCAAGAAATGCTTTGAACTTTTCCGGGTCGGAAACGATCGCCTTTGCGGTGTCGTCCGCCATCTGATATACGGCTTCTTTTTCCGCTTTCATCTTCTCGGCATATTCCTCTTTGGAAAGTCGTTTGCTCTGCTGTCCTGCCTTAGCAGGGGTAAAATTGTTTGTCATTGTGATTACCTCTCTTTCACATTTTTGCTTTTAGGGTTTCGGCTGCTGGTGTACGGTCTGTGCCGGGGCGTTCTTTACCTCCGGCTTTGATACCTCCGGTTCTTTGCGTTCTGCTTCTTTCTGCTGCTTGGACTGTGCCTTGTATCGGTCAAGCTTTGCTTTCACCGACGGCTTTCTCTGTCTGTCGCTTACAGTACCCTTATCAGTTTGCATATCTACCGGCTCGGAGTCGTGCCTTGACGGAGGGTTTTTGTCCGTTTTGGCGACTGTGGGGTTTGATTGGGAATACCCCTCTTTCTGAATAGGCTTTCTGACTGCTTCCTCTGTGATGATTTCGTTCTTTGTTTTTGTCGGCTTGTCTTTTTCCAAAGCTTCACGCTTTTCGACAGCCTTCTGAGACTCGGTAACAATAGCAGCCTTATCAACCTTGACCGAGTTCAAATCTCTCAACGATTCTCTGAATTTTGGAAGCGTCCTCTGCACGGGCAATAATATCAATCGGTACATTGTCGCCCTTTGTGTTTTTATCCCTGAGTACGCAGTATAGAACGCCGTAGCGTTTTGCCTGCTCGGTAAACTTCTTCAAGTCCTTGTTGGGGATAGAAAACACCTTCAGCTCCTTGCCCGACTTAATCATATTGGTAAGTCGAGCCTTGCCTTTGTTTTCTGTTCCTGTTTGAGAACAGAGACTAAAAGAACGGCAATATTCTTTTGCTGCCGCTCCGCTTAATTTTGCGGCTACTTCAAAGCCTTCAAGCGATAGCCTGACGACCTGTTCTGCCGCATCACCTCCGTTTGTCATTACGGTTCTGCTCCTTTCTTTCTTGTTTTTCTTCGTAAACTCTTACCGTTTCAAGGTTGGCTTCAATGACCTTTGACCTTTCGGCTATGTCATCACAAAGACCGACCTCTTTGCGGAGAGTCCACAGCTTGCTCGTGATTGCCGTAATCTGCTCTTTGACATTTGACAGCTCATCGTCACTCAAATTTCTTCTTAACTGTTTTCGCAGGTGCGTTCTATCGTCAGTCAGGGATTTGATTTGCGACAACACGGACTCTTTATATGAGAAAAGCTGCTCGTCGGTAGAAATGTTCTCCCGTCCAAGCAGCCTTGTCTCCTGAGTGATTTTGTCAAGCTTCAGCAAATCTTCTTTCAAAAGATAGTGAAGCCTTGCGGTATTCTGTTTTTTGTACTTCGGCAGATAACCCAGCTTATAGCAGTAATGCAGATACAGCCCATACAGTCCGCCGACCTTTTTGACTTTGTGTTCTCTTGTGGGCATTCGGTACTGCCTGACTCTTACCGTTTCCTTTGCAAAAGGAACGATAAGAACCTTTTGATTTTCCGTCAGCCTACGCTTGATTGCGTCCTCTGTATAATTCTCTCCGAGGGATTTAAGTCGTATCGGCTTCTTGTACCCTTTCGGAACAATCGTCCAATACTTTCGGCTGTCGCTGAGACAATGCTCATAGCCCATCTGCGTGAGAAAATAATCAAAGGTCTTTAAGTTGGTGCTGTGTGCAATCGCTTCATCAATGGCATCACGGGTAATGGAGTATCGGCTCGGCATACCGGATTGCTCCTGCTTGTAGTAATAAGAGGATTGCTTACTGCGGTTTGGGTTCGGATTATAATACAATCCGTACTTTCACAGAGACGGTCGGCAACCAAACGGAACTTGAACCACGCTTTTTCATCGCCCCATAACCGCTTGCCGTCCACAAAGGAAACGGAGTTGATTACATAATGGCAGTGCAGGTGCCTTTCGTGTTCAGATGAGTAGTAACCACCACCTGAAATCTTTTGCCCCACACTTCGTTTGCAAATTCCATTCCGATTTTCTGTGCAAGCTCCGGGGATATGTCCTGTTCCTTAAAAAACTCAGGTAGCCGTGATAGGCTTGAATGCCATCGTCTTTTCCGTATGCTTTTTTACAGATATAAACTGGTCTCTTGCAGTTGCAGGGTTGCAGTTGATACCCTCGACGAAAAACTCACGCTCGGTTTTTTCTTCGTCCTTTGCATAGCTGAGAACATCACGGAGAGCCTGATACTGTTCCTCGGAGTAAATGTCTGCCGCTGTCTTTTCGGGATTGGCGGCATAGTCGATTACCTGACCGAGCCTTGATGTGACCGACCATAATTTACTTACTGCCATTTCATATCGCTCTTATCGGGTCTTAAAAAAGTACGCTCCACATCAGCCTGAAACTTATGCCAGCGTTCGGCTTCTTTTTTAAGCTGCGGTGCGTCCACAAAACCGAGGGTGTTTGCCTTAGCGGAAAGCTGATTGATGTTGTTGCCGATGGCTGAAAGCTCCCGCATAACGTCGTAAAATCTTTCGTCGGGCTTTTCTCTCGGCTCGTATCCTTTGAGAAGCAAACGGATAAGACCGCCTTCGGAAAGAACACGCCCGTTTTGCTTTTTTCTGCAAATCCTGAGCTTCTGCCTTGTTCATCAGAATGTGCTTTTCAATGTTTCTCTTGCTCATTTTTATCGCTGTCCTTTCTGTAAATATAGTGCCTGTTCCGATTTATCTGAAACAGGCATTGTTGTTATCCGAAAAAGCCGCCGATGATTAACCCGGCGGCGACCAATACTATCTCCCGCATAGTTTATGCTCCTTTCTTGCTTTGGGGTATTAGGGGCAACCCCTAACGAGTGTACCGTTTTGGACATTCCTGTCCATAAATGGTCTGCTCGCTAAGATTATGCAGACACTCAGGGTTGCCCCATAGATTGACTTTATCTCTCCATATCCTTTGAGACAGGCTTATACGGCTTTACTTCAATACCGTCCATAGACTTGTAAAATCTCTCCGGGTATTTGAACTTTTCCTCGTACTTACGAGCCAGTTCTTTCGGCATACTGAGAAACTTTTCCGACTCAATCGGTGCGTAAGCAATGAAGAACTTGCCGGCAATAATGTCGAGCATTTCACGGTTGCTGTCGTCTTTCACATAACATTTTTCAATCTTCCAACCGTCCTTGCCGCCGTGTTCATCAGCCATATACGCTTCCAGTCGCACACATTTATCCGAGCCGTCAAGGGAAGAAGCATAGATAGAATATCCTCCCATACCCTCAATGAAAGCCTTATTGTTACTGCTGACAACATAGGTTCTTTGTTCCTCTGTGTAAGGCTTGTCAAAGCTGTCATCCGTAAAAAACAATATATCCGGTCGTGTGTGTTCTTTCTTTTTCTTGCCTGCCGGAAATGAGCTTTCAACTGCGGATAACTCATCTCAACATTCTCAGGCTCGGGAATAAACTGCCCTGTTCAACGGCAAGCCGTTCATCTTTCCTTCATCGTTGCAGATGATGGCAACTTCGTCCTCAAAGGGCATATATTCTTCAATATCTCCCTCCACAAGAGACTGCATTGCTTCAAGCGTATCCTCGATTTCAATGAGCTTCGGATACCTGCCCGGCTCAACAAGAATGACGGAAATCTTCTCAGGTGCTTCTACCTTTTCAAAGGTATCCTCGTTAATATTCAAGGCGAGGGAGCTGCCGTTTTCCCACCGCATATGGATTTGACCTGCGTCGTCAACGAACTTAACCGTTCCTTTCAAACCATAAGGCATTTGACTTTCGCCACGCATTTCTTGGAGAATAATCTGCGTTCCCCTCCGGGTACATTTCTCTGATTTCTTTTAGTTTCATCGTGCAAAACTCCTTTCGGTTTTATCTTTTTTTATTCCCAAGCGTTTACAAAAGAAAAGTCGTTGACATCTTTCCCATATTGGGGAGGGTCGTCAACGACTTCATACTTATCTGAAAGAATCGTCTGCAACGCTTTGGTCGCTTTTCTTCCGGCAATATCATTATCCAAATGAAGAACAATTCGCCTGATTGTTTTGTCTTTTTCAAGCAGCCTGCCGAGTGTAACAGGCACTTTTGAGTCCTCGATTTTCTGCTTTGGGGAATACACTCCCGCAAGAGAAACAAGGTTAAACTGTCGCCAGTCTTTGCCCTCCAGCTTCATCAAAGTTGCATAGGAAAGCAAGTCAATGGCACACTCAAAAAGATGAACCTCTCCGGTGTTTTCGGCAGTCAGGCGGGAAAGAATATTGCTTTTTGCTTCCGGTGCAGTCGCCCATAATTCTTGATTGATTTGTTGCTCTGTATGCGGCGTATTTAGGTTCTTTTGTTCTCGTCATAGCCGATAAAAACAGCATTATGATATGGGAGCGACTCGATGATTAGCTTCTGTTCCAAGCAGTAGTTGATAATTTCATAATCAATCCCACGCCCGAAAAGATAATCAAATACCACATCGGCAGTAGGGCTTTTCAGGCAGAAGCAAAAGGCTGGTTCTCATAACTTTTGATGTTTTCACAAGTCGGAAAGCTGACTGAACCGTTTCCCATAATGGTCTGAACCGCCTCCACAAAAATCCATTCCACGGACTTTGATAAGGTAATCGAGGGCAGATTTGCCCCCGATACCTCTCGACCACCACATCCATTTTCCGTTGGAAATCTTCAAGCTGTCGTGGGTTCTTGTGGTGTAGGTGTTACTTGAAAATTTAACAAGCTCGCCCGGTTCATACTCTCTAAGATAGGTTAATAAATCCATTCGTTTGGCTTCGGTTATGACTTCCGGTGCAATATACGGCATAATTATCACCGCCGTTCTACATCAGCAAATCGGCAACCGCTTTCTGTATCGGTTCGTTGATACTGAGCTTTGCAATGATAATGAGTATCTTATCAACAGGGCAGCCGATGTCATTCCAAACAGTCCAAGCACCTCCCGCAAGGTGTTCGTCGTTTTTTCATACAAAGCAATGATTTCTTCCGGCGAAAACACCGTTTCAATGCTCTGTCGAACCAACTCTCCGTAGAAAGAAAGCTTTGCATTTCTAAGGGCAAATTCTGCTTCCTTTGCGGGCGGTTTTGCTTCTTTTTCAATTCGAGATATGCTTTATCAAGTCTCCTGACCACAACCATCATCATTGCGTCAAAAAGGGTTAATGATTGCTTTTCTGCAAGGGCAGTTTTCTCTCTTTCCTTATCGGGTGTCATTTTATCTTTCATAAGTTTTCTCCTTTCGTGCAGTCGGCACTTCGCCCTCATCAGGCTCGCCACCGACAATTTCGTTTTCTCGCTTATCCATATTGAGCAAGATATTCAGCTCGTCCAAGCGGGCAAGCTTTGTCTTTAGTTCTTCCTCTTGGATAAACGGTTTTTGGACTTCTTTCTTTGCGGTTTCCAACTGATTTGTGGTGTTCTCAAGGTCATTTTCCGCAAGCGACAAGCTCGGCAAATCTCTCAATGCCGTTATCAAGACGGATAATATTGCCGTGTGCGTCATCGCCGAGAGGAACATTTCTGCTTGTCGCACCTTTCAGTCGAACCTCATAATTTCGCTCTGCGGTATTAAAAAGCAGCTCCGTTTCAAACCCTCGGTACTTGCCGAGAGGAATAGGGTCGGGGCTGTTCATCTGCTTGCAGGCTTCAATGATTGCTTTACCGGCGTCGGCTTTTTCGGAATAAAAAACACCCTTAACCTCCATACCGACAAATCGGTCGTCCGTTGGTTTCGGGTGCTGTTTCGCAGTTTCTACATCTTGCTTCAAGCCTTCAATGCGGTTTTCCAAAGCTGTAATTCGCTGCGGATAATATTTGATTATCTTATCTTCCAAAGCGTATTTTTCAGAGAGAAAGTTGGATTTTAAGAGCTTCAGCTTTTGGACTTGAATGTCCAAATCCATCTTCTCCTTAATATACGGGTTGCCGGTGGCAAGCATTTTAATCTCTGCATAGGACAGAGCGGTTTCATCAATATCCTCGGCAGAACGCACTGGGGATTTGCTCGTCATAATCTGACTGGCGAACTTTTGCTTTCCCTCTACAAGCTGATAGAGATATGCGTCGAAGGTCTGCTCTGTAACATAACGGTAAATATCTACATTAGGAGTTTGAGTTGCCCTGACGGATAATTCGACCGGAACGCTGCTCCAGGTCTGACGGTCTCCACGGGCAATCCACATCGTGAAGTGCGATAAGTCTGTCCTGAACATTCGTGCCGGCTCCCATCTTTTGCGTAGAACCGAGAAGCACTCTGACCTCGCCCTTACGGGTCTTTTGGAACAGTTCTTTTTTCTTCACATCGGTATCTGCTTCGTGGATAAAGCGGACTTCGCTTTCGGGGACACCACGCTCTATGAGCTTCTTTCTGATGTCGTTATATACCGAGAATGTGCCGTCGTTCTTTGGCGTTGAGAGGTCGCAGAACACAAGCTGTGCTGATTTTTTGTCGGCTGTTTCCTTCCCAAATGCGGTAAATGTTATCGACGCAGGCGTTGATTTTACTGCCCTCAAAATCAGGCAAAGCATATCGTTTAGCATACGCTGGTCGAGAGCTAACTTCCTGCCGTCGTTTGTAATTTTAAGCATATTATCTACACTCGAATCTACACCGCCGCCACGGACTTTCTCGGCTCGTTCCGCAAGGGAAGCAACCATCTCTCTTCTGCATTTCCGACGGCTTGACCGCAACATTGTGGAAGTGTGCTTCCGGCACAGGCAACTTCCAGCATATCCGCCGTCTTAATGTCGGCGACCTCCTTAAACATCGCCATAAGCTCCGGTAGGTTGTAGAATTTTGCAAAAGCGGGTTTTCGCTCTGTAACCCGTTCCCTCCGGGGTAAGCTCTACGGCTGTTACAGTCTCTCCAAAGGTACTTGCCCACGAGTCGAAGTGCTGTAAATTGTTTTTCACAAGCGTGTTGTACTGCAAGTATCGCTGAATGGTATAGAGTTCCACCATACTGTTGTTGAGATAGGAGTACCGGTTGCAAATACCGTTCCTCGACCGCCTGTAAGCTCGTCAAGGTATCGGCACTTCATAAACAGGTCGGAGGATTTCTGTGCTTCCGTCTGAGCGATACCGCCCACATTACGCATTTTGGTGTAAAGATAGAGGTTCTTGTAATAATGACTCTCGTCAATAAAGAGGCTGTCCACACCGAGTTCTTCAAAGGTAACAACATCGTCCCTTTCGGCTTTGGTCGTTGAGCTTTTCCAGCTTTTGCTTCACGGACTTTTTAGACTTTTCAAGCTGCTTAATGGAGAAATTTTCTCCACGGTTTCGCTTCAAATCCATAATACCGTCTGTCAGTTCTTCAAGCTGTTGCTCAAGAATTGCCCTCTGTCTTTCTATGGACATCGGGATTTTCTCAAACTGAGAATGACCGATGATTACGGCGTCATAATCTCCCGTAGCAATTCGACCGCAGAACTTTTTGCGGTTCTTGGTCTCAAAATCTCGCTTTTCGTCGCCACAAGAATATTCGCCGCCGGATAGAGTTGTAAGAACTCCGCCGCCCATTGCTCGGTTAAGTGATATGGCACTACGAACAGCGACTTATTGCAAAGTCCCAGTCGTTTGGACTCCATAGCGGCGGCTACCATTTCAAAGGTCTTGCCCGCACCGACTGCGTGTGCTAACAGCGTATTACCGCCGTACAAAATGTGTGCAACCGCATTTTTCTGATGTTCACGGAGTTCGATTTCCGGGTTCATACCACTGAAAACGATGTGACTTCCATCGTACTCACGGGGTCTTATACTGTTGAACTTTTCGTTATACATCTTCGTGAGTTTTTCTCGGCGGGCAGGGTCAGACCATACCCAATCCTGAAAGCCCTGCTTGATCAGCTCCTGCTTTGCCTGTGCGATTGCCGTTTCCTTCTTGTTCAGAATGGCTTTCTTTTTGCCATCTGCGTCCTCTACATAGTCGAAGATGCGGACATCTTTAAGGTTCAGTGTTTCCTCGATGATCTTATAGGCGTTGATGCGCCCCGTACCGTAGGTGCTGTATGCCTTCACATTGCTGCGGTCATAGGACTTGTCCCTCAATGTTCCATTCGCCGGTATACAGAGAAATGAACCTTGATGTTCCACTGTGCATAGCGTGGGGTGTCGAGAAACTCAAACATAAACTGTTGGAATATTTCGGGCGGTATCCAAGTCGCACCGAGCCTTACGGAAATCTCGCTTGCCGTCAAATCCTTTTGGCTGCACCTTTTTCAAGTGCCTGCACATTGACGGTGTAATCTTCGGGATACAGTGCCGCAGACCTTTTGGCTGTCGCCAGCTTCTCACGAACATTGCCCGACAGATATTCGTCTGCCATCAGATACTTCGGCTCATAGGAATTACCGTACTCATAAAGGGGATTTAAGAAGATTACACCCTTTAAGTCAGCGAATAATTCCTCCTCACTTTTGCCGGACAACTCCATCATATATTCCATATCAATGGCTGCCTTTTTTTCGCCCATAGAGACAGCGAGAGCCTCGTCTGCGGTGTCAACCTCCGTTACCGGCTTGTGCGGTTTAATCGTCCTTTTGAAGAACATATCCGCCTTGCGTTCCAGTTCGCCATCTTCATTGATAACCTCAAGAGCGGAGAGCAGAGCATAGGAGCTGTCGTCGGAAAAAGGCAGAAGTATTGGCACGGCTGTTAATCAGTCCGTACTTCTTTGTAAAGCTGTCATACAGTGTGTTCAGCTTATCCTGTGCTTGTTTGATTTCGCTGTCCGGTTAATCCTCGGTTTGCAGTTCAATCAAGTTACGGACGCAATCTCTTATCCCAATCATACCCTTAATGCGGTTCTCAGCGGTTGCAGATACCTCCACCGGGGACATACGGGAGTTCTCTCGGAAATAGATTTTGTCGTCCAAAACCGTGTAAGAGAAGTTTCTTACCGTAGGGTCTGCCGGGATGGTATTATCTTCTTCCTCCAGCTCGTCCGCAACCTCGTATTCAGAGATTTCTCCGTGAATGTTTGAGACTGCTTCGTTCAAAAAGCTCCGAAAGGTCGGCATTATCAAACGGCTCACAGGTTGCTTCCGGTCCGAAGCGACCGCTTACCATTTTCATTTCGCCGAGTATCATTTCCGGGTGCTGAACAAAATACGAGTTCATTCTTATACCGTTTTCGTCGGTGTCAAGATGAACCCAATCCGGCTCAATATCTATGAGTCTGTCTCGCTTTTGAAGAAACAGAATATCAGATACAACCTCTGTCCCGGCATTACCTTTGAAGGTGTCGTTCGGAAACTGATTGCTCCAAGAAGCTCCGCCCTCTGTGCGATATATTTACGCACATTGGAGTTTTCCTTGTCCATTGTGCCCTTGCTTGTAATCAAAGCCATAACACCGCCCGGACGTAGCTTATCCAATGACTTTGCAAAGAAATAATCGTGAATGAGAAAGTTGTACTTGTCATATCGTTTATCGGAGACTTTGAAATCTCCGAAAGGCACATTTGCCGATAACTCCGTCAAAGAAGCTGTCAGGGAGATTTGTTTCCTCAAAGCCCTGTGCGGCGATAGAGGACTTTTGATATAACTGCTGTGCGATACCGGCAGAAACCGTATCCAGCTCCAACACCGTAAACCTTTGCGTTTTCCATTGACTTAGGCAGCATACCGATGAAAATTACCGATACCGCAGGACGGCTCAAGCAGGTTGCCCTCCTGAAATCCCATCTGTTCCAACACCTTGTAAATGGCGGTAGATACTTCGGGCGGAGTGTAGAATGCGGTCAGAGTGCTTTCCCTTGCGGAAGCGTATTCCTCCGGTGTCAGGATGTTTTTCAGCATCCCGAACTCTGTCTGCCAAAACCGGCTCGCTCATCAAAGGCTTCGGGAATACCGCCCCAACCGACATATCTCGACAAGATTTTCTGCTCGTCAGGTGTTGCAAAACGGTTTTCGTTTTGACAATCTCTCAGGACTTTTATTGCTGCATAGTTTCGGTGGAAGCGTTCTTTCTTGTTCACTTCTTCAACCTGATTATTGGCAAGGTCAAAGTTGTGTCGTTCTGACATAGGAATATCCGGGTGGAGGTCAAAGCTCTTTACTTTTGACTTTTTCTTTTTTGCTCCCAAGCGGGGACAATCGGTTCAGGCTCTTTGTCGTAACCGTTGCCGATACGAACACCCTCGTTATACATTTCCTCATCGCTGTCAAAAAACCGTTTTTGAGTAGCAACGATTTCTCTGTAATCCTCAATCGGTACATTCCCGATATTTGTTGCCACCATATCAGCTCTTTCAGTGTTTTCAATAAGAGCTTCCATTGTGGCAGAGGTACAGTCGGTCAAATCCGGTGTCCTGTGAAATTCTCGGTCTGCGTCCACAAACCATTCCGTACCTACATCGGCAAGCTCCTGATTTGCAATGCTACCGAGATAATCAAAAAATCTCTGCCGAGTCATACTCCCTTGCAGCTTGCTGTATCTCATCAAAAGAAAGAGTATTTTTGTAACATACTGACCTCCGGCATTGCTGTCGGGGTTATAGTACATCAAGTTACACTTTCATTGTCCCGGTCAATAAAGAAGGCGTCGTCATAACCGGTTTTCGGACTGAAATCGGTACGGTTTCAGTATCGTTTTGAGCTTTATTTTCGCCTGTAACGGTTTTTCTTCCGCCGGTAATACACTGACCTTCAAGTGGTCGTTCATTGGATTTTCACGCACTTTGCGGTCAAATTCTTCCCTTGAAAGTTCCTTATTGAATAGGGGCATATCGAAGTCATAGAGCATTACACGGTTTTCATCGAAGGACAAAAATCTCATACTGAAAGCCCCAATATACACGCTGTCGCCGAGATGATATTCATACTGCGCTTCCGGCTCGTCCTCTTTGTTTTCAGGTTCAGGCGGTGCGGTAGAAAGTATCTCACGGTTTTTTCTCTGCTCTGCAAGCTCGGCTCGCCGTTCTTCCTGCTTTTTCAAGCCATTCAGGGTACTTTTCTTTTTCCTTTGGGTTTAGGTATCTGTCCATACGGATAAGGTCTCCGATACGCTTTTCAACCTGAGACCAAGAAAGCGTAATGTGTGGCTTGTCGCTTCCGATACCTTTTGAAATTGTGATACCTTTTCCGTCGTGCTGTTCGTCAATGCCTGCACCGATGATGACCGGATAAGAGCCGCCCCAACCGTATTCGTTTTTCAAGAAGTCGGCGTTCTCTTTTGCGGAAATGCTCTTTTCAAACTGCTCATAGATACGCATTTTACCCTCGGAAACTCCGCTTCCACGGGTCAATACAGCGTCTATGATTTCCTGAAAAAAGTAAAGGCAGAGGTTTTATGTTGTTCCTCTGCCTGATTTCCCATTATGAGAGTCAACTGACCGTCCATAGACGGAAGCGGTTTCATTGTATCGGTCAATTCTCCCAAAAGTCTCATTGCTTCAAAATGCTGTGCGATAACGCCCCAGTCATAGAAGCTCTGAGCGGTTCTGTTTTCGTATTCGCCCTCCCACAAGTGGAGGACATTCTGAAATGTTTTGTATCCAACAAGCCTGCCGTCGTTTAAGAGTAAGCCGGGTGTAATCGTTATTGAAGATACCCTTGATATATTCGGTACGGGTCGCATTGTCCGTATTTCTCTCATAGAAGTCTTTGATTTCTTCCTTTGAAGCGGACAAATGCGGGGTGGTACCGAGTATCTCTCGGATAGTATCATCGCCACCGAAAAACGGCAGGCTCTTGTCCTCGTGGTTTCTGTCGTAATACTCTAAGCGAATATTACCTGATTCTTCACGATTTCCTGTGCCGAGTTCCTGATGTTGTTCATCAGGCGAACCCACTTCATCATATCTTCCGCTTTCATCTGCTCCGTCAGCCCGGCTTTCTGTGCCATCTGCTTCACGAGAGTTTCCTCCAGTTCGCTGGCTCTCTGCTGAACCTCCGCCAAGTGACTGTTCAGAATCCCTTTCGTCAGAAGATTGTAGTACAGGATTTTGTGATGTTCCTTCAGATAAGTTCTCCTCATCTGCGACCATCTGCCGAGAGTCACTTCCGTCTGCTCCGGCAGTTTCAGGTTCGGAAGATTGTAATCTCCCACCATCGTGTATGTGATTTCGCTCATCGCTTTGACTCCTTTCGTCTTTGATGTCTTTATTGTATTCGGATTGCTCCTGTTCATCAATTATGCGATTTTCCTTGCTGAGCGTGCTGATTGTTCTGCTGACAGGGAGCAACGCCATTTCTGCAATGTCGCTTGTAGCAATACCCACCGCATTGAGAACTTCCTGTGAATTGAAGCTTGAAATACCGGCAAAGTCATCGGGAGAATAGACCTTGTCTGCGTTCAGTCCCAATCGTGCCATAACCATATATGACACGCTGTTTCTGACAAGCTCCAAATACAAGGCATTTGCTTCGTCGGCAGACAAATACTCAATATCGCTTCCTGCACCCAAACTCATAAAGTCGGAGATATAGTCTGCGATGTTGTCCTCGACGGCATTGGCAATGCTCTCTTTGACGACATTTTCAATACTCGTTGTATCGTTTACCGCCCCGAAAGTGTTTTCAAGCGTTTCGATAACCTCTGCTTCATAATCGGGTCTCATCTCCCAAATAGGAACAGGGCGGGAATGTCGGCTCTCGTGGGTATCTGATATATCAAAGTAGTGAATCAGCCTTTGACGGCTTCTGTCTGCGTCCTCAAATACGGCAATACCCTTTTGCTCCTCGGTTTACCCAACGACCGAAAGTGCCGTTCCATCGTTCGATTTCAAGCACGGCTGTTGCGTCGGGTCTTTGGGCATAAATGAGAAGCTGTTCATCAAATCGGAGCCTGAAATTTCTGCCTGCTGTTTTCAGAAACGATTGCCAGTTTACCGGATTGTCTGTAACTGCAAAGCAGGTTCTTTCATACAGCTCCGAAATCAGGTCAAATTTTTCTTGCCACCTCGTCTGCACCTCCTTATCGTGTTTTTCTTTGTCCTTTGCAGGCTTCGTATTTTCTTTTGCGGCTGGTTCTACGGATATGACCGTTTCTCTCGCAAAAAGCTCGGCAAATTCGCAGATATGGTAGATTTGTGCCGACCTCCAAATGGTAGTCGTCGATATATCTGCAAGTTCTCTCCATTGTTTTTGCCGTCGCCGAGCTTGATTGAGATTTTTTCTCCGTCCGCAATGCGAAACTGCTCCTGATAGTGCGGGTCGATAAATCGGATACCACGTTCGGCATTTTTTAAGTGGGCGTTAAGCCACTCTTTCTGATAGCAATAGCAGTACAGATTGTACTCGCCCCTGTTGGGGTTAAGCCTCATAAGATAGCTGTACTTTCCCGTATCAAGACGAATACCGTAGTGGTTACGGTCATCATTAAAGGAGCTGTCTGGAGTGGAATAACAGTAAGAGGACATAGCCTTTCTGCCGGATAAAACATCTCCGTCACGCAATCCGTTTATGACTTCATCAAATTCAGCCTTAAATTCATCGGTTTTCAAGTCTTTTCTGAAATCGTTCCAAGTCGTCCAAAACTCGTTCCCGTTAGAACCGAAGTCGGCTCTCAAATATCCGATAAGACCGGTCTGCATAGAGAGCTGCTGACTTTGGCTGAAGGTGTATTTACGCTCTGCTTCAGTCAATACTCTGTAATCCATTTTCATCACCTCGCTTGTTCGTTTGGTTGTCTTTGCTTTGGAATAGAGAAGCCATATACTCCGGCAATATCATCGCCGAGCCTTTTGGTAACTCGTGTGATGTCGGCTCGTGTGGCTTTGCCGTGATAGATTTTATCTTGCAGGTTCTCCATCTGCGTTTCGTAAACACCGTCTTTGAACACACGGTAGAGATAGTGATTTGTGCCGTCGTGATGATGAACTGCGTCGGCACGAAGGTCTCCGTACTTATCCACATACCATTCGGTGTAATCGGTATCGGAATAAAGGCAGTCCTTAATGTTGCCGGAATCAATCATCTTGTATCCCGACACTCTGCCGTTCCATCTGCCGAGGTCGCCGATAACGATAATCGGTTGTGAAAACTGAATATCGAGATTTACTCGTTTCATCATATAGATTTTCGGCATTGGATTTTACCATAATGTCGTACAGTTCATCGTCGGGTAATATCCGGGATACAGTTCTTCCAAACTGTCTCGCCAATCATCAAGGTCAAGGTTAAGGTCACTCCAAATGATATGTCGGTCATTCTGTTCCTGCCTGCTCATCAGTGCCACCTCCCAAATAAGAGAACAGCTTATTGGCTTTGGTCTGCTTCTGAAGCTCAATAATCAAGCTCATATCCGGAATGGTGATACCCGGAATTTTAAGTATGCTTTCCCATATCAAGCTGCTGCAATTTCTTTTCCGTATTGCAACCTGCGTCAAACAGTTTCGTCAGAAGCTTTGTTTTCTGCTGAAAAGTGAATTTCTCTTTCATTACTTTGTCCTCCTTATCGTTCTTTGTCTTTGTTTCGCTTCTTGTTTGAAAGCTCCTGTGCCTTTTCCTTTGCCCATTCAGGCAGACGCTCAGGCTTTATTTCGCCCATAACATCCATTCTTTCATATCAGGTTGATTTGCCGGTGTGAAATTGGTACAAAACACGCTTCCACGGCTGTTTGCCGACGCACCGAAACCACCCAACATAGTAAAGAGCTGTCTGTCGGCTCTTTGAAATTCAGGCTTTAATACCTTGGGGTCAATGGCTATGATTTTTGCCGTTGATGTCTTTGGAATAGTGGTCGGGGATACAGTCGGCTTCTGTTATGAGTGTGTGATTGGAATATCCAGTTTTTTCGACCTGTTCCTTGAAAAGCTCCGCTTCATTTGCCACACGGCTTCCGAAAGGTGTACGATTTCGATATAGTCATCGCTTACCATACATTCCGAACACAGTTCAAACAGGTCGTTTCGCTCTGCAAAGCCGCACATAAAAAAATTTATCGCCGTTTGTACTTTGCTCATTGGAAGCCAAGATTCCTTTTCGCCCACATTGACCGAGCAAAGAACAAAGTGTATTCACCGATTTTTCTTTTTTCCTCGTTCATATCCACACCTCAGCTTACTTCAATCACAATTCTGATGTTTCCGCAGTTGCAACCGCTGCACTGTCTGGACAGTTCGGGAAACAGGGATTGCACTCTCTACTGTCTTGCTCTGCGGATAGTCTCAAAAGCACGGCAAGCCGTAGCCTTTATAGTTGTTGACTATATCCTCAAGCGGTAAAATCTCCGACTCTCATATAGCTGTATCGGTTTGTAATAGCAAGGATAAGCTGCATATCATCATACCTCGTTTCCGGGGCATTCTCTGAGTATTACTTGCAAGCACCTTGCTGTCAACCGTCTTTTTGCTTATTCATAATGCCTCCGTAAAAGAACGGTGGGCGAAGTTTTCACTCCGCCCCACATAAGCGTTCCTTATTTCTTTCTGTTCTTAATCTGCAAGAAGATAAAGCCGCCGATGATAAAGGCTACCAGTACGATAGCCACGATGGTTTTAGGTTCCATTAGTTACGATCCTCCTTCTTCTTTTTCTTGAAGCCGATAACGCCGCACACAGCGATGCCCACTGCGGACAGACCTGCAAGGGCATAGAGCAGCGGCAGATTGGTGGTATCGCCGGTCTTGGGCGTATCACGCAGAACATTGTGCATCTCCACAATGGTAGTGGAGCCGAGCTTGACCGTTGCCTTCTTATCAGCAGGGATGACATACATCGAAGAAGCCGAGTTGTTTACCTCAGAAATGGTGTAGTCCCCGATGCGAAGCCCGTCAATGAAGATCTCACCCTTATCGTTGGTTTCAAGGATAATGTCATATCCATTTACTCCGGTAATGCGGAAAGCAAAGCCCTTGACCTTGCCCGTCAGAGGAGGTCTTAACAATCTTCAGGTTGCCACGCATCGCATCATTGATGAAGCCGACGCCTGCCTTGTTCTCCACCTCGTAGGTCTTGCCGTTGGTGTCGATCATCACTTCATACACGCCGGTATCGAGGATAAAACCCTCCGGGGCTTTGGTTTCCTTGACGAAGTAGCGACCATAGAACAGGTCATTCATACCGTATTCACCGATTTCCTTTTCGGTCAGTGTGCCGAGCAGTTCATCGCCATCGTCCAGCTTGCCGTTTGCGTTACTGTCCTTATAGACCTCAAAGGTTGCTCCGGTCAGCTTATTGTCAGGATATTCGGAATCCACCTTGGTCAGATGGATGTTGCCACGGACATACCTGTTGACGATTTCGATCTCCACGACCTGACCGTCTGCGCCGATGGTCACGGGATAGATGGTGTCATCCAGCACGAAGCCGGCGGGCTGTTCGATTTCACGGACATACCAAGTGCCGTAAGGGATGTTCTCAAAAGAAAAACTACCATCTTCAGCAGAAGTGGCAGTCAGCAGAGCGTTTTCCTTTGTAAAATCGCCGTCATCCGTGCGGAACAGTCCGATCAGCGCACCGCCGAGGGAATCGCCGTTTTCATCGACCTTCTTGCCGGAAACAGAACCGTAGATCAGCTTGTTTTCAACAGCATTCCCATCATTGACAGCGATTTTCACCACCGCTGTATCCTGACCGGCATACCCAAAGGTAACGGGATACTTGGTATCGGAGAGCTTGTAGTGACTGTCGGTGGCAAGCTCCTGCACATAGTAGCTTCCAAAAGGAAGGTCAGTCTTGATTTTCGCCGTTCCGTCCTCATTCAGAGAGATGATCTCAACAAGACCATTTGCGGGAATGGAAGTGCCGCTGGCAGATACGATCTCCTCGGCGGCGAACAGCCCAAAGGAAATGTTCTTCATTTCACCGTTTGTGCCAATGCCGAAGCGCTCATTCTGCTCGATGGACTTTACAAGGCTGATCTCCACCTTCTGACGCTCGTTCTCGAACGAAGTCGCCGTTTCCGTTACGGCAACATTCTGACCGGCGTAAACAAGCACGACGCAGTGAGGTTCCGGGTTTAGCACCATCCCGTGGGGTGCTGTGATCTCACGAACCTCATATTTGCCGAGATAAAGTTCACGGCTCACCGCTGTGCCGGTTTCTTCGGTTGTAACGGTGTCTACAACCTCGCCCTTCTGTTTTCGGACAGTGCCGTCCTGCGTGTTAATATCCTCTGCGGCGATGATCTCATAGACCGCACCGGGAAGTCCACGCTTTTCATACTGCGGCTGATAGATGGTGGGCAGTTCGTTTCCGCTTTCATCAACGCCGCCGATGACGGAAACGCCGAAGAACACCTCGCCGGTTTTTCCCACGGTGATGGTGCCTTTCTGTGCCATATTGGGCTTATCCACTTTTACTACCGTAACCCCGCTTTCTTCTGTGGAATTATCCTCCGTGACATCGAAGTACACAGGCGTTTCATCGAGGACATAGCCGTAGGGAGCCTGTACCTCGACAATAGAGTACCCCTTTCCAAAGGACAGCTTTTCCGGCGTAACAAGAGAACCTTCTGCATTGGTGTAGAACACATCAATGGTGGTGGGCGTCGGGTAAGTGAAGGTCATTGTTACGGGGTTGCCGTCCGGGTCATAAATCTTGAAGCCTGCACCGGCATAAGGGATGGTCTTGCCGGTTTCTGCGTCCTGCTTCACGATCTTGATGAAGCTGTTAAAGGGTGCATTGTTGATAAGGTAGCGATAAGTCGCCCCATTCTGAGAAATGAACACATCAAAGTCGGGCATCAGCTCGCTGCCTTCCCAGCCGGAAACCTGATGGACGGTGTAGATGCCGTAAGGCATATCCTTGGTCTGAGCAAAGCCGTTTTCATCACAGGTGAGATAATCACGCTCGGTGTCCTCGGCGACCTCGTAGCTGCCTGCGGCTTTCAGGTACACAGCAAACTCTGCCCCGCTTTCGGGTGTTTCAATCTGCGTATCACCGTTATCGGTGTGCTTGATGATGGCGATATTACCCTTTACGACCTGCTCGGTCACATCATTTGCCGTCTGATTATGCTCCACGGTATAAAGCTGCGGCTCTGCACCGACCTTATGAACGGTGGAATCAAGCAGATAGCCCTCGGAGGGTGTGATCTCTCGCACCGTCCAGTCGTTATCGCAGATATACTCCTTGGTAACGAACTGCCCGTTTTTGTCGGTGGTGTAGGTATCAACAAGGGTTTCACCCTTATAGATGCCATAAACAGCACCGGCAAGAGAAGCATCACCCTGCACCGTGCCGGTTTCAGCGTCGCTCTTTGTTACGGTTACGCTGAAACTTTTTCAGAATATTCGTGGAAGTTTCTTGTGGTTTGTGACTTCGTTTCCAGTTAATCGGTGCGGTGCGATTTGGGCACAACATAGCGAACGGCAGTGTCCACTTCCTCCACGGTATAGGGGATGGAAACGGAAATGAGGACATCATCGAAAGAAGCAACACCGTTCTTATCGGTCACTGCATATTCATCTACGGCAATGCCGGAGAGAAGTTCCGTAAAGGTGGAAGGTCACACCCTCGACCAGATTATCCTCCGAAGATTTGATTACCTGAAGATTACCTCTCTTGAGAACACATTATTAAAGTTGACCTTTGACACCTGACCGGCAACAACAGTTACTCTGTGAACCTCCTGCGGTACATATTTGTCAATAGACTGCTCTGTGACCGTGTAAACACCGGGCATAAGGTTATCAACTGGAACTTACCGCCGTTTGCAGTAGTAACAGTTTGATTGACACCGTTACCGCTGATGGTAAACTGAATGCCGTCAACCTTTCCGTCCTCACTTGTCTTTACAATCTGACAAGAGCCGTAGCTGACCTTCATTTTAACAAAGCCGCTGACAGGGTCGCTGACCTCCTGAGCGTAAGTGACCACATCCTGAATGCCGTTTCCGTTCCTGATGGATACCATCAGACCATACGACTACACCTCTGCGGACACCGTTCTTTTTTTTTGCGGCTGTGATAGTAAATTCCTTGCTCGGAGCTTTTTCCATTGAAACAGTCAATTTGTTTCCGCTGATAGAGAACAAAACGCCGTCAATATTTGCCGAGAAGTTGTAATTGCCAAGCACACCGTTTGTATCGGTGAGAGTTGCAACATACTTGCTTCCGTTCCATTCAAGACTCGTTCACCTTGGCAGAACCGCTTGACCTTGTGAGAAGCTCGGCACTTTTGGTGTGATTCTGAACGCTTGTTACCATACTGTTGTAGTACGACAAGATTTTACTGCGGAGTGGGTGTGCAGAGCTTACACATTCAAGCACGGCATTGTACCCGCCGGTAGAAACGTGATTAAAGCCTGCGTCTCTTTCGCCGACAATCGTTTCCCAAATCAAAATCTGAGTGGCATAAGCGTGGGCGATACAGTTGGCGTCGCTTTCATTCTGCGACTTCCAGCTTGTCGAAATACCTCCACGATAGCCGTACTGCAAGATACGACCGATAAGCAGGCGAATATCATCGCCGGAAATCGTACCGTTCGGGCTGATGTTGTTGAAGAAGTTCTCGTCCTTTTCGGTGAGAGTATCTCCAGTCCGCTGACCTGTACCCGGCTCGATACAGTAGGCGATATTGCCCGAATACGAACCCATTGCACGAAGTCCCGTATATTTCGTGGACAAGCCTTTCCAACCGTTCATATAGTTGAGATTGCCGTGTCCCCATTCGCCGTTGTTATTGGTATCTCCGCTTCGGGGATAATCGACGAGGTACACATCGGCTTTTTTTTCTCCTACGGCTGCAAAGGCTGTCGTTGCCCCAATGCCCATAAAAGCAGTAAGGCTCATAACCGCCGCCAACATAAGCGAGACGGCTTTCTTGAATTTTGTTTTAATCCATTGCGTTTTCCTCCTTGAAATGCAAAAACGCACCGATTTTACTCAGTGCGTCCGCTTAAAATTATTTTGTTTTAGCAGTAGCCGATATAGATGTTGTACTCCGTATCCGGATAGCTTTTCTGTCCATATCCACACAGCGGTAAAAACCCTCGCTGTTCTTGTATCGGTTCAGTCTGCTTTCAATATCAGACTTGATACCGCTTCGGTTAGGATTTGCGGATATGGGGGTTGTCCCAACATTCTGTCGCCGTGCTGTCAAGAAAGCCCCTATGCTCACCGCATACTCTTTTGCGTAACTTTACATAAGGGCTGACATCGAATGTCTGCTTGGGCGGCTCTGTCGGTTTCGGTTCTGCCGGCTTTTCAGTCGGCTTTTCAACCGGCTTTTGTTCGGCAGTTGCCTGTTCTTTTTCGCTGTTCCGGTTGTTTTTCGGGTTCAGCCTGCGTGGTTGTCTGCTTCGGTGGCTCTGCCTTTGGCTTTTTCGGTTGCAGGAGTATCAGCCGTTTTTTCTTCCGCCGGTTTTGTCTGAACAGTTGCAACCGTCTGACTTTCAGCGGTTGATTTGCTTTTTCTTCTGCCGTAATCGGTGTTTCCTCCTGAACTGCCGTGCTTTCCGGTTCTTCTGCCGTATCTTCCTGAGAATTTGTTTCAGTATTACCAGCCGGAAAAGAAGTCTCCGTTTTCGTTATCTCCTGTGCAGCTTCTTTGGCTGTGTTACCGTTACAACCTACGAGGAAAATCATCAGGCAGGCAAGAACACAAGGTATCAGCCTGTTTTTCATATCCATCGCTCCTTTCTGCTTTAATCGTAATCAAAACCGGTCAAAACATCAAAGGTGCGATTGGCTGAACTTTTTTATCGTAGCAGACATTTTGCTTTTTGCTCCAAATGTGCGAACCCTTATATAGACAGCTATAAGTTATTAGAGATAGATATACTCAAGGGAGATAGGGTATATTTTTTTCAGCAGGTTAATAGCTGGTATATAGGGGTTAGAGTGTGAGAAAGGGGGAAGGCTATCGGCTGTCACGGTCGGCTCTGCTTCGCAGGAACTTGTTGTAATGCTCCAACGCCTTGCACACAAAATCCTCCGTTTGGCTTATGGGAATGTTCTTCGGGATAAGCTGTCGAACCCTGTCGCCCCTCAAAACAATTTTCTCCCTTTGGTTTGGTTTTTCCTCCGACATAATCGCTTGGATTGCTTCGGTTGTGAGCTTGCCCTCCTCAAAGAACTTTCGCATACGGATTGTTTGGTCGTGGGACGGGGTTGCGTCGTTCAGGTCGATTTCATCAACCACATCACGCTGACTGTCCTCATCGAGAAAAGACAATTCAACCGCCGGTCGCATTTTTAATTCGCCCCTCATCAACATAATCCAAAAGTTCGGGAACAAGGTTGGTAAGGCGAATATATCTGTGAATCTGATTTCTGCTGTCGCCACATTCTTCGCTCATTAAGTCAAGACTTTGCTTTCCTCGTAAATCAATCCCCACTGGGGATGAATTATCTTTGCTTGGTCTGCCTGCCTGTCTTTTTCATTGCTTCGCTTCTCATTTTATATGCGAATGCTTTTTCTGAGGGAAGTATCTGCGACCTTTGGTAGTTGCTCTCAACCATTAAAATCGTGGCTTCGTCTCGGTTCAGTTCAACGACTTCACAACGGAGCGTATCAAACCCGGCAAGCTCACAAGCTCGCTTTCGTCTGTGTCCTGAAATGAGTTCGTATCTGCCGTCCTCTTTTTGCCTTACCGTTGCCGGAGTAATAACCCCTCGTTCCTTAATACTCTCAATGAGCTGTGCCATATCCTCGTCATCACGCACCTTAAAAGGGTGGTCGGGGAAATCGTCAATCTCAGTCAAGGGAATATCTCGGATTTTTTTGAAAGCTTTTCTTCATCTCTGTTCCTGCGTAGAAAATAAGTCATCGAGCTTCGTGAGAGTGAAGTCGCTCTTTCTTCCTGCCATCGGCTAACACCTCCTTTGTAAATTCGGTGTACGCCTTTGACACCGTACTGTTGGGTTCGTAGGCAAAAATGCTCTTGCCTTTGGAAGAAGTCTCTGCGGCTTTTACGGCAATCGGGATATATGTTCTATACATCTTGATTTGACTACCGAAGTTCTCTCTCAGAGCTTCTATCGTGCTTTTGGCGAGGTTGGTACGGCTATCCACCAAAGTGAGAAGCATACCGTCAATCTTTAAGCCCGGATTGATACGCTTCTTTACTCGTGAAATGGTCTGAACAAGCTGCGTCATTCCTTTTGCCGGTAAATACTGAGCCTGAACAGGAATAATAACGCTGTCGGCAGCAGACAAAGCATTGATAGTTACCATACCCAGTGAGGGCATACAATCTATAAGGATATAGTCGTATTTGTCTTTTACTTCGGTTAGATAATTTCTTAATGCTGTTTCTCTGCTCATTGCGTTGACAAGGTTAAATTCCATTGCAGAAAGCTCAAGGTTTGCAGGAACAAGGTCAACACCTTCGTCGTGGTGCAGAATACCGACCGTAGGGTCATTCATCGTTTCATTTATGACATCTGTGAGTTTCGTTGCAAGCGTGATACCCAAACTATCTGTATCCTGCCAACCGAGACAAGTGGTCAAGTCGCCTTGTGGGTCTGCGTCTATGAGCAAGACTTTCTTACCCTGCATAGCAAGACCGACGCCGAGGTTTACCGTAGTGGTTGTCTTTCCAACTCCGCCTTTTTGATTGCATATCGCAATCGTTTTGCAGTTCGACACTTTGTGCGTCCTCCTTTCGTAAAATTCATAGCCATCGCAGTATGGCTATGTACTTGACCGGCTCATTTCCTAACCGGTCGGGCAATATTTGTTCTCAACACCCCTTGCCGAGCAATAAGCTCACGGGAAGTCACTAAGGAAACAGACAGCTAATCTGTATCATAGGAATTTCACCTCTGCCGGGTTTTCTGCCAGCCCCGTAGGGAAGTATCATTATCATTCTGACTGTCATCGCCGTAACAGGGGACAACCTACTACTTATACCGGGAGTTCTCGCTGTTCTGCAATGCAGAAGTCACGGCGTACCCGATAAGGTGGCTAAAATCATCAGAAATAAAGTCTTAGTGAATGATTTATTCAGTTGTCAAAATACAAGTGAATGGGCTGACCTTTTCGTGGTTCGGAATTAACCCTTCACTCATTTGGACAAGGGGTCAAAATGCACACCAAAATCACCCCTTTTTCAAAAAAATTCTTGAAAATATTTTTTTAGAAACAAAAAAGCCGCCTATTTCCCTCGTAATTGAGGTCAATAGACGGCGGGTAGAAATATTCATAATTTTGGTGTATAATAGGAAATTAAGAGAAAGACAAATAAGAATTTGACGGAGAGATAGTATGGCTATTATTAAAAACGAAATACCGATTTTGGAGTTTGATACAGAGCAGACAGCAGTTCTTAATCCCACTCATGAAAATCTTGGTTTGAACTTACCCAAGAAATGTGTGTTCGCATTTCTTGGTGCTTAATAGATGAATATGCCAGTAAAAGTGATACCAAACAGGTATCCACTTTTGAGAGTGCAACGAAGCATTATCCCATTTACATCACCAAATACAAGGGTGAGGACATTGTGCTTTGTCAAGCACCCGTTGGTGCGGCAGCAGCCACACAGATACTTGATTGGCTGATTGGTTATGGTGTAAGAGAGGTAATCTCGGCAGGTAGTTGCGGTGCTCTGGAAAAGTTCCCCGAAAGTACATTCCTCGTACCAAACAAGGCTCTGCGTGATGAGGGAACATCTTATCACTATGCGCCCCCTTCTCGATTTGTGGAAATCAGCGAGAAGGCAAGAAAAAAAAGCAATTGAAGAAACCATTCTTGAGCATAGTATGAAATATCAGGAGGTTATAACCTGGTCAACGGATGGATTTTTCCGTGAAACCAAAGAAAAGGTGGCTTATCGCAAAAGTGAAGGCTGTGCAGTTGTAGAAATGGAATGTTCTGCTCTGGCGGCCTGTGCTGATTTCAGAGGGGCAACCTGGGGTATGATACTTTATACCGCAGACAGTCTTGCAGATGTTGACAAATACGACGAAAGAAACTGGGGCGGTAATGCATACGAATATGCACTTACGCTCTGCCTTGATGCGGTTATCAAATTATAAGAACAGTTAGAATCAATCTTTTTTTTGTTGATATAATTTTATTGAGGTGAATGAAATGAGGACTGAAAAAGAAAAATATACGATTTTAGTTTTTGAATTTTTTGCTTTTCAAGATGAGAGAATTAGAATTGTAACTCTTGAGGGGTCTCGCACTAATGTTAATATACCAAAAGACAATCTTCAAGATTATGATATTACTTTTTTTGTTATAGATATGGGAGAATTTTTTGAAAAGCGATGACTGGCTTAGTGTTTTTGGTAACAGAATTATGACGCAAAAACCTGAAGATATGGAATTATTTCCTCAGAAGAAAAAAAGGATTTTCTTATATAATGCTTTTTGATGATGGTGTAAAGATTGATTTAACTTTGTTACCTGTTTCAATGCTTGAGGAGTATCTTACTCGCGATAAACTTGTAAAAATCATGTTAGATAAAGATAATATGATTAAAACAGAAATAGTTCCCACAGATGAAGATTATTACATTAAGTGTCCAACAGAAAGAAAGTTTGATGACTGTTGTAACGAATTTTGGAATGTTGCAACATATGTATCCAAGGGGCTTACTTTCGTGGTGAAAATACTATTTGCAATAGACCATATGAATGAAGTATTACGTCATGAGCTTCTTAGATGATTAGTTGGTATGTCGGTACTGAAAAAAGGATTTAATTTCAGTTTGGGTAAAAACTATAAATTTTTAGATAAGCATATTTCAAAAAAGAATTGTGGGATAACTTACTAAATACATATTCAATGAGTTCGTATGAAGAAATGTGGAAATCGTTTGATTTGTGTCTATGTTTGTTCAAAAAAATATCTAAAAAAAGTGGCAGATTCACTTGGTTATAATTATCCTGATTATGATGAAAACGTTACAAAATATTTGGAAACACAAAAGAGAATTTCAAATAAATATCTTTATGGTAATAGGTATTGACAAATTCCAATTTGTCGAACTTACTCTAAATTAGCAAAGACCGCTTACATCGTGTAGGCGGTCTCTTTTTCGTGTTCAGATATATTTGATTTTGAGCTTTCTTTTTCTTGGTTGAAAGCACCTTGCAGAGAACATCGTCAACTCCGTCGGTGTATCTGCCTTGTGAAATCAGACTGTTCTTTAAGCGGATAAGTGTTTGTATTACTCTGCTATATTCGTCATCATTAAGATAGATATGGAACTTTTCTTCTCTCACAGTCGCTTCCTCCATTCATTGAATTTTGCTCTGATTACCGAAACATCTGCTTCGACATCAGAATAAATAAAGATATGTACGCTTTTGAAAACTGCTTTTACTCTGTCGGCATACTCCGCTTCCGTTTCGGTTGTCTTAAAGGGAGTTTAACGAGTTTTATATTTCGCTGCTTGCATAAGTGGCTTTTTGAGAACCTCCATATGTTCTGAGCCGCTCGTAAATTCTATCGCCAGCTTTTCTGACGGAATGTAGGTTTCAAGTGGTATTCCTAATAGTTTATCTGAACCGAGCTGCACTTTTAATCCTTTTTGATTTGCGTAATAGGCGACAGCCAAGCCGGGGAACACGGAGCGATATTCGTTTTCGCACACAGTGCATTTTTCTCCGATAATTGTTCTGTCGCTGATTTTTGCTTTCCAAGAGTGTCCAAGTGAACATTTCCACCACACACTTTTCATTGACTTTCTTGACACTTGTGTCGGGAGCAGAGAGTTTTTTTCGTAATCCCATTCAGCAAGCAGTTTCCTGTCCGTTGTGGCTAAATCATTGTATCCTGCAAGAACCGCCCTGTCCGCACAAACCGGGCATACTGTTCCCTTTTTACACGAGCATTGATAACGGACTTCCACTCATTGCCACAGGTCTTACACTTCCACCAAACATTGTGTCTTGATTTTGCGTTTACCTCATCAGGCATTAGGGGATAATTTCTTTCTGACCACTCAGCCGCAAGGTCAGGGTGCGTAGTCGCCAAGTCATTAAATCCTTTGAGCAATGTATATCCGCTACAATACGGACATCTGCTCCCACCGGAACGGGTTGAAATAAGAGTGTACCACTCGTTTCCGCAATCTTTGCATTTCCACCAAGCCTTACTGTTTGCAAAGGCTGTTACCATTGTAGGCAGCAACGGAAGATTTCTGTCAGACCATTCAGCAGCAATATCGGGATACTGTGAAGCAAGGTCATTGAATCCGGCAAGGACTTTATTATGTGAGCAGTATGGACAGCCTGTGCCGTTTACCGTTCTGCTTTTAACGCTTGCTTCCCATTCGTGTCCGTGTTTACATTTCCAAATAATCTTCTTATGAGAAGCGACAGATACCTCGGTAGGCTTTAATTTGTTCTTTTTTAGACCACTCCTGAGCCAACAGGGGCTTCAATGTGGCTAAATCATTGATACCCTCTATTACTCTCGCTCCTGAGCATATCGGGCATTTCTCGCCCTTTTGAACGAGCTTTGACGCTCGTTTCCCACTCGTGTCCGCAAGCACCTTTCCACCACACTCTTTTTTATTTGAACCGAAGGTTATCTTATCCGGCGTTAGCGGTAAGTTCTTCTCTGACCATTCAGGAATAAGCTCCGGATGAACGCTTGCTAAACTGCCCGTCATAGTACAACCACCCCTTCCTTTGTGATTATCCCAATTATATTGAGAAAATCGGGATTGGTGTAGTTTGCGAATAATAAGAAAAAGACCTTGGGAGAAAATATCTCTCAAGGTCAATAAGTGATTCCTCAGTTAGAATTTTATCTTTCCTGTCGGGCAATAAGAGTGGTTACACTATAATAAATCATCACTAAACCCGCACTTAAAATTGCCCCGCCAATAATATCAGTAATCCAATGAACACCGGATATCAACCTGCCAATTACCATAAAAGCAGTAAATGCAATTAAAGCAAAGGCAAATGCTCTTTTTTCATTTTTTGTATTTCTAATTCTACTGTTTAGCTGCATAACAGCTGTCGGCATAACACACATAACAAGCAAGGTTGTCGATGATGGATACGAAGCTTCAAGAAAACCGTTAATCAATACCGGGCGGTAATTGACAACATAAAATTCAAAAAACAAATATGCCGCCATTACAACAATATAGAATGCTCCCAACACCAAAATACTGGAATCGACCTTGAATAAGCTTTTTCTTTTAATAAGCTGTATAAGTCCAAGCAACGCAAATCCCAAAATAAAGCAAAGCGGTATCAGTCCTAACCAGTCCGTAACGGTATATATTGCCATATGCACACCTGTCAGGCTGTGGATAAAGCCGTTCAAGGTTGCAAATCCAACAGAAGAGTTTTGTGGCCCGATGGGCTGAACATCAATAAGGCTTATTGCCACTGTCCACAAAATAAATAACACTACCATTGCTATTCCTGAAAGCAATACTTTTTGACTTTTTTCTTTTTTTCATTTTTATCAATCCTTTGCCATAATTATTTGGCTTTCGCCTGTTTACAATATAGGTGGAATGAATAAAAAATGAAAAAAATTTCACCGTCACATTGGCGACACGCTTCGTATCATCGCCATTTTATCAGCATCAGAGACTTTATCGCCAAGAAAACACAAAAAGTGAAAAAAAGGCTGCATAAGGTTGAAGTGTTATCATAAATTCTATTGTAGCAACTGTGCTTAACACAATGGATATTTGATGTTTGTGTTTCAACCAAAACACTGCTTCATAATTTTGTAGAGCGAGAAGCAAAAACACCTGTAAAGTACAATTCCAAATACAATAATTAAATACGGTATTTTTGATATACTGCGGGGTACCTGTCAGCGAAAGTAAAGATACCTCTTTTATAATCTCATCACCCTTTTTGTCCAAAGAAAGGCAGAAACAGAAACATAATCAAACTGCAATCGAGTAAACCAAACACTAAGTCTCTTGTATGTTTTTCCTTTTGCTTATTATCCTCGTCAGCAATTTTAAGTATTTCTTCACCGGACAATAACTCATCTATTGACACTGAAAAAAACTTTGAAATTGCTTTTTAATGACTCGATATTGGGAACTCCTCTGCCGGATTCCCACTTAGAAATTGCAGTGCGAGACACAAATAACGCTTCCCGAGCAAGTTCTTCCTGCGTGAGTCCTTTTTCTTTCCTCAACTCTTGTAATTTTTCACTTAATTCCATAATAAACATTCCTTTTGCACTCAGATACGAATGTATCCTTTATTAGAAATGGGCAATCCCACTATGGGACTGCCCATTCATTCCGTAAAATTATGCGATTTTTTTAGTCTCTGCACCGTTTTTTTAGCACCGATTGGTGTAAATTTGGTGTAAAGAGGTAAATATATTCGGTTTGGAAAGTCCCGAAACCCGCATAAATACTGGGGTTTTCTTACTTGTCGTTCGGTAAGGACTTCATTGTCGGGAAGAGGATGACGTCTCTTATCGAGCTGCAGCCTGTCAGCAGCATGACGCAGCGGTCTATGCCGATGCCGAGGCCGCCCGTGGGGGGGGCAGACCATACTCAAGCGCGTTGATGTAATCCTCGTCCATCATGCCGGCTTCATCATCACCCTTGGTGCGCATTTCGACCTGCTTCTGGAAGCGCTGCTTCTGATCGATAGGATCGTTGAGTTCGGAAAAAGGCGTTGCCCATCTCAGAGCACGCAATGAAGAGCTCGTACCGCTCGGTAAGGCGCGGGAACGCTTCGGGCTGCGCTTTGCAAGCGGGGATACGTCAACGGGGTGCATGGTGATAAAGGTCGGCTGAATCAGCTTTTCCTCGATCTTCTGGTCGAAGCACTCATACAGAGCGTGACCCCAAGTCGGCTCGACCTTTTCCATGTCAACACCGGCGCTCTTCGCTGCGGCGACGCGCCTCCTCATCGGAGTCTATCGCCATGAAGTCAATGCCGAGATATTCCTTCACGGCCTCCGCCATGGTCATGCGGCGGAAGGGAGGCGCGAGGCTGATATCATAGCCCTGCCAGTTAACGTCATACGTGCCGGTATCTCCTTCGCCGCGCCGGACAGCAGATCTTCAAACAGATCCATCATGTCGTTAAAGTCGGCGTATGACTCGTACAGCTCGACCGTCGTGAATTCCGGGTTGTGCTTCGTGTCCATACCCTCGTTGCGGAATATACGGCCGATCTCATAGACGCGCTCAATACCGCCCACGATAAGTCGCTTAAGGTTGAGCTCGGTCGCGATGCGCATGTACATATCAATATCGAGTGTGTTGTGGTGCGTGATAAAGGGACGCGCCGTAGCACCGCCGGAGATGGTGTTGAGAACGGGCGTCTCGACCTCCATGTAGCCGCGGTTATCGAGGAAGCGGCGCACGTAGCTTACAAACTTTGAACGGATGACAAAATTGCGGCGGCTGTCGTCATTGACTATGAGGTCAACATAGCGCTGGCGGTACTTGAGCTCCGTGTTGGTCATGCCGTGGAACTTCTCAGGCAGAGGCGCAGCGACTTTGAAAGCAGCACCGCCGAGGACACATGCACGGATATCTCCTCCGTCTTGGTTTTGAACACGTAGCCGCTGACGCCGACGATATCGCCGATGTCATATTTGCGGAAGTCCGCGAACTCCTGCTCCGAGACGGAGTCGGCGCGGATGTAGAGCTGTATCTGTCCCCTGTCGTCCTTGATATGGCAGAATATGGCCTTGCCCATGCCGCGCTTGGACATGATGCGCCCGGCGACGGAAATGGTCTTGTCGGCAAATGCGTCATAATCGGCCTTGATCTCCTCTGACCAGGCGCTTCTTCTGAACTTCGTCTGCTGGAAGGGGTCGCGGCCGTCCTGCTGCAGTGCGGCAAGCTTATCACGGCGCACCTGCAAGATCTCGGAAAGCTCCTGCGTCTCGACAGCCTGATTGTTTACTGCATCACTCATTTTATCCATACCACCGTTTATTTATTTTTTCCACGGAAATTATCTTGAACTTGAGCGCCCTGCGGGCGCTTGATCGTGGGGATGTCGCCGGCCCTGTGGCCGTGCAGCCCTCTGCCGAGAGGCGAGTCGTCGGAGATGCGTCCCTCTCTGGGATTGGCCTCCTGAGAACCGACTATCTCATACGTGTCCTCAAACTCCTCCTCGATGTCCAGCACCTTGACGATGCTGCCGAGGGTGACGGTGTCGCTTGGGGGCGTCGTGGTCAATATTATCGACTATCTCCGCGTTCTCAATAAGACTCTTAAGCTCCGCTATCTTGGAGTAGAGCTTGCCCTGCTCCGTCTTGGCCTCGTCGTACTCGCTGTTTTCCGAAAGGTCGCCGAAGCTTCTGGCCTCTTTGATAAGCTCGGCCACTTCCTTTTCCCTGACGGTCTCAAGGTAGTTCAGTTCTTCCTTCAGCGCGTCCAGACGCTCCTGACTCATTTTGAATCTGTTAGAAGTATTGCTCATAAAAAACGCTCCCCTTTTAAAATAATGCGCGCCTTTGGTAACTGTAAAAAAAAAAACTATAAAGCCTATAAATCTTATATATTATATTTGTATTCCCGCGCCGTGTCAACTCAAATATTTGAGGGCGGCCATAAGCTGCTCATCATGTTGAGGTGCTGGCCGTGCCGTCGCTGCTGCCGGTGGTGCCGGCGGTGGTGCCGGTCGCGGAAGCGTCGCTGTTATAGACGATGGAATCGGGAACAACGCCGCCGGCCTTGCATATGTCGTTGCCGTTCGGTGTGAGGTATGCGGTTTTTGTGGAAAGGCGGATGGCGCTGCCGTCGTCCAGCGGGATGGTGACCTGCGTCCTTGTCCTGCCGCTGGTGGGCTCGCCGCCCATGAGAAGCGCCCAGTTATATTCCTGAAGCACGGCGGCGAAAAGCCCGCCTCGCTGTAGGTCTCGGTGTTTATGAGGACAACGATGGGTATCTGCACGCACATGCCGTCAGACTCCGTGACCTCCTCCTTCCGTTTGTCGCGCTCGATAAAGAGCGTGCCCTTCGGCAGAAGATAGTCCAGCAGCGACGCGGCTCGGTCTTGACAGGGGCCGCCGGGCATTGCCGCGCAGGTCGATGCACAGCGCCACGGCTTTCTGCGCCAGAAGATCCTCAATGGCATTTATCGCGTCCTGCCTTTCGCTTCCGGCCCTCAAAGTTGTCTATCTTTATGTAGCCCGCCTCGGTCTTTTCCATACGGTACGACACGGGCTGACATGGTAGTGGAGCAGTCCACCTCAATTGCTCTGCCCCCCCTTTGATGCCAAGGGTGAACTTCGTGTTCAGCCGCGAGCGGATGAGTGCGCACATAGTCGATATCCTGCGAGGTGATATCCTCGCCGTCGATATCCGTGATGACCATGCCCGCGGAAAGCCACGGCCCACGCCGCGGGAGAATCCCGCGCGACGGCGACGACCTGATAGCCGCCGGTGTTCTCATCCTGCATTATCGTCATTCCGATATTGGAATATTCATTCGTGGAGGAGAGCTGATAGGTCTTATATTCGTCCGCCGTCATGAAGCTCCACGGGTCACCGAGGCCGAGACCATCGCCGCCGCGGCAGGGGAGTCGCCCATGGCTTCGCCACCTCGTCGATGAACTTGTCATCGACGATATTTTTTATATCGATATAGCGCATGGCCTCGTCGTATTCCGACTTGCCGCCGACGTTTTCGATCATCCTGTGAGACGTCAGATAATACGTGCCGAAGGTGAGAAGCGCGCAGACGAGGATAACGTACTTGAGGCGTATGCCTATGTTGAATATGGCGACGATCACGCGCCCGACGTTCATGAGAAATCTATGGAATATCTTTTTCAATAAAACAGCTCCCTTCCGCCGCGGGGGTAATATATTTCTTTTGCAGGGAAACCGGACAGTCGAATCAAAAGACTGTCCGGCTCTATTATGCCCGCCTACACCCCGGCGTTTTCCTCGGGAGAAGGTAAGGCGCTGTAGAACTGCTCCGGGTCGATGCGCGAGCCGTCCTTCAAAGTGAATTGCGGGCCCGGTCAATGCCGGTGCTGCCGGCTGCCAGCCGATGGTGTCGCCCTGGACACGGTCTGCCCGTTCGACACGGCGATGGAGGACATGTGCCCGTACAGCGTCTTGTAGCCGTTGCCGTGGTCTATCATGACACGCAGTTGCCGTAGCCGCTGTTCACGCCGGCCATGGTGGACGGTGCCGCCGTCCGCAGCGACGATGGTCGCGCCGGACTCCGCGCCGATATCACCGGTGTGGGATTTCGTCGTCCCGTAGACGGGATGGACGCGCAGAACCGAAAGCGGCTGGTCAAATGTGCACGACGGCACGGGCCAGGCGCCGCGTCCCCACGACGGTGCCGCCGCCCCCGCCGCCTCCGCCGGAGGCAGCCGCCGCGGCCGCGCGCTGCTTTTTCAAGGGCGATGACCATGTTTGCCACGTTGGTCTCCGCCTCCTGCTCCGCGGCCTGAAACTCCTCCAGCACTGCGGCGTTGTCGGCAAGGTTTGCCGTTATGTCGGTTATAAGCTTGGTGGCCTCGTCAGCTCGGACTGGAGCTGCTGCTGTTCGCCGCGCAGCTCGTCCTGCTTATCCACGATGTCCGCCTTGTACTCCTCATACTCGGCGACAACGGCCTCCGTATTCTGGCGCGCCTCTATGTACGCATCCTCAAGGTTGCGGTCGCTTTCCATGATCTCGCCGATATCATCGACCGCAGTGAGAAGCTCGCCCAGGTCGGGAGGTGTTGAGAAGGTATGCGATGAAGTCATAGCTTCCGTGCTCCTCCATGGCGCGCACGCGGCGCGGTACTTGTCGAGCTGCTCCAGCTCAAGCGCCTTTGCCTCATCGACCTCGATGCTCTTATCGGCGATCATATCGTCGTAAAGCGCGATCTCCTGCTCCGTGAGCTGTATCTGCCAGAGGGTGTACATGTTCCGCTCATCCAGCGCCTGTTTCACGGCGAGAACGCCCGCCTGCTGCTGCTTGAGGTCGTTTTTACGACGGCCTGCTGCTGCTGGCGCTGCTTGACAAGTGCGTCGCGCTCCGCCTTGAGCTGGTCAAGCTCATCCTCGAGCGGCGGCGGCCTCGACCGGCGCCGCCGCTGTAAGCGCCGGGAAAACCAGCGCCAGTGCAAGCAGCACGGCCAAAAAGCTTTCTGTATTTAATGCTCATATCTGGTACCCTGAACTGCCTTTATCAGCAGTTGTAGTAGGAGATCCCGGAGAAGTAAGCTGCCGGGTCAGTCCTGCTGTCGCCCACGTACACCTCAAAGTGGCAGTGCGTGCCCGTGGCGCGGCCTGTCGCGCCAAGGTATCCGACGGTCTGCCCCTGGGATACCGTCTGCCCGGAAAGCTTACCGCAAGGCCGGACATATGCGCGTACACCGTCTTCATGCCGCCGTGGTCGATAATAACATAGTTGCCGTTGTTGCACGCGGTGATGACTGCGGCGGCGATTATGGGCGTCCGTCATTTGCCGAAGCCGTCTATATCGATACCGGCGTGATAGGTCGTCTTGCCCGTGAACGGGTCGGAACGGTCGCCGTAGCGGCTGGTGACGCGCATGGAGCACGGCACGGGCCAGATAAGGCTGCCTGCCCTCAACGCCGCCGCCCGCGCGGCTCCTGTATGATAGTGGTGGTGCCGTCCTCGTTTGTGACCTCTCTGGTAACGGTCTGGGCGGCCTTCTCGGCATTCCAGCGGGCAATGATGTTGCTGACTTCGGCAGACGCGGCGGCCTCCTCGGCCTGCGCGGCCTCGTACTCCTTCACGGCCTTTTCTATGTCCTCCTGCAGGGGTCAAAAGCTCCGTGGCCTCGTCCATCTGCTTTTTCAGCTCGTCCTGCTCGCTTTTCAGCTCGCCCTGCTTTTCCTCATAGTCGGCCTTGACGGCTTCATAATCGGCCTTTATTTCCTCTGTCTTTCGCGCGCGGCGATGTACTGATCCTCAAGCGCGCGGTCGCTGTTCATTATCTCGCCCATATCGTCAACGGCTGTGAGAAGCTCGCTGAAGTTGTCGGACTGAAGCACGACGGCAAGGATGTTGTAGCCGCCGTTCTCCTCCATGGCGCGCACGCGGGTGCGGTACTTCTGGAGCTGGCGATCCTCGCGTGTCTTGGCGTCCTCGACCTCCGCGGCCTTGTCGGCGATCATGTCGTTGTATATGTCGATCTGCTCCTGCACGAGATCGATCTGCTCCTGCGTGAGCTTGTTCTGCTCCATGAGCGCCGCGCGCTGCTCAAGCACGTTTGCCTGCTGCTGCTTGAGTGCGTCCAGCCTCTCCTTGCAGTCCTTCACCCTGCCGGATATCTCTTTCTTCTGTGCCTGTATGGCGGCGACCTCGTCCTCCGTGACGGCGTAGGCGCTGACCGGGATGATGCTCACCATCAGCGACATTACCATCAGCGCGGCGAGAACGACCGCTATGACCGAGATAACTTTCTTGTTGTTCATAGATATGTATGCTCCTTATTTGCCGGTGGGTTTCCCCCGCAAAGCGCGGGAGACGCCCGAGACTTAAACCTTCAGGTAGTTTCTGATGGCGTTGACGCGCCGACGGCGCCGACGAGGATACCGGTGCCGAGGTAGACGATGAGAACGATCATTGCGACCGACCTGAAGGGAACTACCGCGATGAAGCTGCCAGTGATGCTTTCCACGAGCTTGCCTGTGATAAGCTCATATATGCCCCACTCGGCAAAGAACGCGAGTCCGCCGCCGAGGATGCCCAGCACAAGCCCCCTCCACCACGAAGGGGCAGACGGATGAAGGAGTTGTTCGCGCCGACCATTTTCATGATGGCAATCTCCTCACGCCGGCCGAAGGTGGCAAAAGCTTGATGGTGTTGGACATGATGAACACCGACACGAACACCAGCATCACTATCAGCACCAGCGAAATGACGCTGACGATGTTGCGGATGGTGACGAAGGTCTTGGCGTAGTCAAGATGCGCGTTGACCTTGGCGATGCCGGGGATGTTGCGAAGGTCCCTCTCCGTCTCCGCCATGAGGGAGATGTCCGTCAGGTGGACGACAAAGCGGTGACGGAACACCGTCTCGTCGATACCCTCCATGAGGGATTCGTCATACTTGCTCATAAACGCGTCCATCGCGTCCGTGCGGGAGACGAACTCCACCGAGCTTACGTTGTCAATGGCCTCCACGCTGCTTTGCAGCGCGCGGCCTCGTTTTCGTCGGTGATGGTGTCGTCCACAAAGACGACGACCTCGTTCTGGTTTTCAAGGTCCTTTATGAGCGCGTCAATGTTGACCGAGAGCAGCGACACGCTGCCCATGATGATAAGGCAGGCCATAATGACCGTAACCGAGGCGAAGGACCTGAATCCGTGCTTTTGTGATGCTGCGGAAGCCCTCGCGGATAAGATAGCCGCATCTACTCAATCTCATAACTGTAATACCCATCCATTCCGTCGCTGATGACGTGCCCGCCGTCTATGGTGATGACGCGCTTGGCGAAGGCGTTGACCAGCTCTTTTTCGTGTGTGACGACAAGTATCGTCGTGCCCATCTCGTTTATCTTTTCCAAAAAAAAGCAGCATCAGCTCAAGGCTGCGCACGGGGTCAAGGTTGCCTGTCGGCTCGTCCGCGACTTATCATGCGGGATTGTTGGCCAGCGCCCTTGCGATGGCCACACGCTGCTGTTCGCCGCCGGAAAGCTCGTTGGGCATACGCTTTTCGCGCCCCTCAAGCCCGACAAGCTCCAGCACGTAGGGCACGCGCTTTTTGATCTCCTTCGGCGCGGCGCCCACAACGCGCATGACGAAGGCGACGTTGTCGTACACCGTCATATTCTCTATAAGGCGGAAGTCCTGGAATATAACGCCGAGAGAACGCCGGACCTTCGGCAGCTTACTGCGGCGGATGTTCGTCATGTCGAAATCGTTGACGATCACCTGCCCGGAGGTCGCAAAAACCTCGCCCGTGATGAGCTTCATGAGCGTCGTCTTGCCGGAGCCGGACGGGCCGACCAGAAAGACGAATTCGCCCTCGTTGATCGTAAGGTCAACATTGTCCAGCGCAACGGTGTTGCTGCTGTCGTAGACCTTTGTGACGTTGTTCATTTGAACCATAAGTCGTTTATCCTCCAAAAAATCGGATGATCTGCCGTGAAATTATACCGCCGCAGCCTTAAGCCGGGCTTAAACTATGTAATCAGTACTTGGCGTTGTTGAGCGAATCCAAATACATCTTCACCATCATTGCCACCTTGAACACTATCGCGTGGTCGAACTCGCGCAGGTCGAGGCCGGTTATCTTCTTTATCTTTTTTCCAGCCTGTAGACAAGGGTGTTGCGGTGGACGTAGAGCTTGCGGGAGGTCTCGGATACGTTGAGGTTGTTTTCAAAGAAGCGGTTTATGGTCTCAAGCGTGTCCTCGTCAAGCGTCTCGATCGGGTTCTTCTTGAACACCTCGTTCAGGAACATTTCGCAAAGGGTCGTGGGAAGCTGATAGATGATGCGCCCGAGGCCGAGGGTCTCATAGTTTATAATGGTCTTGTCCGCCTCGAATATGCGGCCGACGTCGATGGCGACCTGCGCCTCCTTATACCTGTCGGCAAGCTCACGCAGATGGCGGGCGTTCGTGCTGATGCCGATGACCGTCTTTGCACCAAGCTCCTCATGCATCACGCGCGCTCTATCGTGCGCGCGGTCTTCATGATCTCCTCCGGGCAGTTGGCATTCGGCATCGCCTTTACGACGACGACGTCCGCCTCGTTTATGTTCAGCACGAAGTCGCGCTGCTTGTCCGGGAACAGCCGCTGGATGACCTCCACGGCGGACACGTCGGGATTTTCCACCTGCCGCACGAGCAGCACTGTGCGCGGCTCATCCGTGACGAAGTGCAGCTCCTTTGCGCGCACGTAGATATCTCCCGGCAGGATATTGTCGGAGATGATGTTCTTGACGAAGATCGTCTTGTTGTGCTTTTCCTCGTAATTGATCTTTGCCTCGTTGAAGGCGACGGCGGCGACGGCGCAGAGAGTCCTGGACACGGAGTCCGTTCCCTCCACAAATGCCGCGTAGTCAGCTTTCCGCTGTCGGACGACAGCGGGCAGAACGTCCTTGCGGGAGTGACCACAAAGCGGTCAGGCCCGTCAAATTGTAGAAGCAATACGTAACTGAACGAAGTTTGA